>Ga0214923_10006646_pt1 | contig 12910 bp, 12 predicted proteins | sample LL1510_MetaG_FD_177993 | JGI IMG/M metagenome (GOLD analysis project Ga0214923, IMG submission 177993) | Freshwater microbial communities from Lake Lanier, Atlanta, Georgia, United States - LL-1510 | ecosystem: Environmental > Aquatic > Freshwater > Lake | place: USA: Georgia | collected...
AGAACAATCAAAAACTGATCTAAAACCAATCGCGTATAGTTATATTCGATTTAGTACTCCGGAGCAAAGTTTTGGCGATTCACAAAGACGACAATTCGAATTAACTGAGCGGTATTGCCGCGAAAATAGACTTATACTTTCGGATGATAATTTCCACGACAAAGGTATATCCGGATTCCGTGGTTTAAATAAAAGCAAGGGCGCTCAATTGGCTCGATTCTTAAAACTATGTGATGAAAAAAAGATAAAAAATGGGTCGGTATTAATTTGTGAACATATCGATAGAATTACGAGAGAACCAATTTTCAATGCGTTCCAAACGGTGGAGTCGATATTAAAATCTGGAATCAAAATAGTAACTCTGAACGATGGAAAATGCTATTCAAAGGTAACAATCAATCAAATAGATATGATTTGCTTGATGTTAACTCTTTTTCAAAGTCACGAGGAATCAGTAAAAAAGCAATCAAGACTAAGGGAGTCTTGGAATAATAAAAGAAAAGAAATATTAAGTGGGAAAAATGCTAAATTATCTCAAATACCTCATTGGTTAAAGAAATCAAACGATGGCAAAATCGTAGTTGACGAAGAAAAATCGAAAACAATCATCAGAATATTTGATATGTTTGTAAACCAAAAAATCGGAACAAACGGAATACATCGAATACTCAATAAATCTAATGTTCCTATTATATCAAACAAAAAATCGTCGAAATATTGGCACAAATCATACATCACAAAAATTCTTAAAAACAAATCGGTTACCGGTTACACGGAATTCTATGAACTAAATGTTGATCCAGAAACAAATAAAAAGAAGAGGGTTCTAATTAACGATTCTTTAACAAGAATATACCCTCAAATAATATCAGACGAAATGTTTGAATCGGTGCAGATAAAACTAAAAGACTCTTCAACGTATACAAAGGGAAGAATTGGTCTTGTGAATCTTTTCTCTCCTAAAATATTAAAATGTGTTCGATGCAATGGACCGATGATTATAGTATCAAAAACTAAAAAGGAAAAATGGATAAAGTGTTCTAATTACAACGATGGACGCGGTTGTGATAATAGTTGTGGTTATCCATACTATGAATTTGAAAATAGTTTTATAAAAAATGTAAAAGAAATCGATTTTATCGATGTGTTGACTGAAAACAATTTCGACAAAGATTTATTGGAAATAAACCATAAAATCGAAAATCTTCAAACAAAAGTGACAGGAAACGATCAGATGATCTCAAATCTTCTTGAATCAATAAGTCAACTTCCCGGAAAAACAAAAGATGTTGCAATCAATAAAATTAAAGAATTAAACACAAAAAACGATAATCTATCATCAGAAATATTAGATTTAAAATCAAAAAGAGAAAATATCAAATCAACAATTCAGCAACCTGAAAACCTTCAACAATTAGTTTCAAAAATTAATTTAACAAAAAATGAAAACTCTGAAATAAACAGATTAAAAATAAAAACATTAATTCACGAACAGGTTGAATATGTTGAAGTGTATTCTTATCGTATAAGAGATGATTTTAGAGGGTTTACAGATGAGCAATGGGATAAGTTTATAAAAAAATGTAAAATAAAGAAAGATCAGACAAGATATAAGAAACTAAGAGCGTTCAGAATCAAATATAAATTCTTAAAAGAATCACGATTGGTAAGAGGTGTTGAAAAATATTACCAAAACGCATCTGTTTTAATCAAAAATGTTTACGAGAAATGAATCAAATCAGAAACATCGCCACAATTTAAAAACACATCACTATAATGCTTTTGATTTGGTTCTGATACCAACACATCATAAAGATTCAAAACGTTTAATAAATACTGAAATGATAATAAATTAAAATAACCTTTATAATTTAAAATATGTTGACATTTAGTAGTCTACCGCTGTATAATTGAATTATCGACTGCGTGCTTTAAGCGCATAATGAACTTGATGTGCTTGATAAATTCTAAAATTTAAATTTAAAATAATAAATTAAATAAAATAAAGAATTGATACCGCAATAAGCGCCTGTTGCGGTTGAAGATAATATAAAATTGAATATATTAAAATATATATGGTTTCAGTGCTATCAGCGCCCAAACAGCAAGCAGTTTTTAAATTAATTTTTATTAAAATATTTAGATACTTATTTAAAGACTATCACCTAGTTCACACACCAAACCAAGCAATTGAAAAACCCGCTGTAAAAGCGGGTTTTTCTTTATTCAATTTTAATTTATTTTATAATTATTTCGAGGTTGGAAATATCATATATTTTAAATAAATCTTAAAATCAAACTGAATTGTTTTATTTGTATATGTTCAAATATAAAAACAAAACTTCTTTATTCCCATCGGGAATATGATATACTGAATTTATTGACGGTTGAATATATGATCGTCATGTAAAATTGATATATGATAAAAGAAAAAATAAAAATAGTATGTACAGACGCTCGTTCTGAAATGCAAGAAACTTGTTATGAATTTCAATGTGGAAACAATCCAGATTTACCCGATGTAATAACATATCTTAAACTAATAACAAACCAATCATTAAGCAACCAAGATTTATATGAAATTCTATCTGAATTAAATAAATTAAATCTCTATCAGAATGAAAACGATTTTAGCTACCCAATAAAATTGCTATTCAAACCGGGTACATTTGTTTAAACAAAGCACCAATTATTAAAAAAACCCGCTATTTAAGCGGGTTCTTCTTTGTCTATATATAATCACTTTTTAGGTTTCTTCTTGGAATTTGCTCTAATCAGTTCTTTTCGCCTCTGAGCGAATTTCTTTATACTTTTAATCAGCTTTTTATCTTTATCAATTTTCCGCTTATAATCATCTATTCTGGTTTCAGCGCTATCGACTCTATAATCCTCGCCAACAATTAAATTTGGATCATATACAGGTATTCCATCTGTAATATATGTTTCTAGTCGATTTGCCATCAATTGCAATAACATAATCATCTTTTCAATTGTCATTTCATTGTTCATATCATCACCCCACTTTCTAATTGTTCAAAGAAAGTATCGTTGTGTCGTATCTTTCTATCTTCACTTAAATATCTGAACAAATGAATATTTCTATCATCAACCAATCCTCGCTGTTTGTTTAATTTATCAATTGCTGAATTAGCGCCATCTATCGATTTCATCAGCGATGGAGTATAATAAACATATAAATCAGGTTTCTTTGTTATGTACAAAATCCAATCACCATCATATTTTGTTTTTTGGATATAATTACTTATTTCACTATCAATCACTCTGTATCCCCATCCGGACATCACATTGTCGCCAGAATAAAGCGGTTGATGTACATTTGTTGTTTCAAATATTTTATTAATTTCATCAACCTCATTTAATTGCGTCCAAATTGAATGAAAATGTAGATTATCAGACTTTGTATATTCAAATGATATAAAACCAAGTGGTTCATTATAATATTGTTTTTGATGTCTCAATATCGTCTTGGCAAAACAACCACACAATTTATGAACACCAAATGCATTAGCGTGATTGGATCGTAAACTTGTTGTTATGGTTATCTTGTGTTTCCACAATGTATCCTCAATCTTTCCAAGATTATGATGATGTGGATTTGTTTTTATGCGTTTCATATGTTTCTTAAGTTTATTTGCGACGAACTAAAAGAACATACTAGACGAATGATCACCCGTCATTCACCCAAAAAACATATTCGATTCTTCTCCGGTTAAGGATTACAAAGTGGTATTATTTGTTTAAATTTGATCATACCAAACCGAACACATCCAAGCATATTCAATTAGACCAGCAATAATAAATATCAAACAAAACAAAAACCACATATTTAATTGTAAATATGTGGTTTCGATAATATTTTATTTTTAATCCGTGTTATATGCGTCTACACTTGATTAAATTTAAATGTTTTACACCTATTCAGAACCATTTTCGAATCAATTAAATGTATAAAATGAATATTTTTATACATATTCTTACATTAATTACACATATTAACCATTGGGTACATACTATCACATTTTCTTTAAATGTCAACTGATATCTTGATTGGTTTCGAATTTTTTCTTGCCAATCTGCGGTTGATATTTTCCGAAATCGTGTTAATCTTATATTGTAGTAGATTATGTTTCAGCAACGTTGTTGAATCGAAAATCGATCAATTAAATACCAAAAAGAAAGAAAGTAAATAATATGAATAATGAATGCAGTATTCCAAATTACATTTTGGATCATTTAACAAGAAACCAAAACAAATATGTTCCGTTTATAGTAAAAAGGAGGCAAATGAAATTGATTGAAATACTTGACGATGAACGAGTTGATGCAAACACAACAATCGAAGAATCAAACCAAAATTTTACTTTGGTATCACTAAATGAGCTTGTGAACGGGAGTTTCCAAGGAAAGAGTTTGAATGGTATTTACAAACGGAATGGATGTAAAAACATTAATCAGTTTATTGAATTTAAAATCTTAAAATCATCATATGACAAATTAAAAAGATTGAATTACAAAATGTACCAAAAATCAATTCCAAACAACGATTAAAACATAATAACCGAAACGCCAATAAGCTTTTCGGTTATTTTTATGTTATATAAATTTTATCTATTTCAAAATACATTCCAAATGATCGTTTATCTCAGCAAGTCTCGTTTCAAGTTTTGATCTTTCTTCGATCAATTCTTTTGGATGAACCATAAATCTATCAGGTTCGCGATTATTGCTATATTCCACAAAATCGTTTTCGCTATACCACACTTTCATCTTTGAGTATCTTCTCTTTTGCTCTTCCACAAATTTCTTCGTAGGAAACTTATCTGATATATATCGCTTTTCACATTTTATAAATTCTTTCAGTTTACTGCCTTTTTCTAAAATGTATATATATCTAAACTTTTCAGATGTCTCTTTAATAGCAACCGGATAACCGAAATTTTTTTTCAAAGACTCTTCATTTGAACTTATGCCTTTATTTGATAATGTTTTTGAATGAGTCCATCCATAATCGAAATCAACTTTTGTTTTCTCAGAATAAGCCTGTCGCGAATTGCTAACAACATTTCCAGTTGGTTGGAATTTCCAATTAGACGCTTGATAAATCGTTCCTTTGTGAAGCATTTCGGGCGCGGCATATGATATCAAACATTTGATTTCTGGATAATTTTGTTTGATCAACTTAATTGAATTTGATATCAAATAACTCTCACCGTTCTTCATTGCGTGAAGAATATGATCAGCAACATAAAGCCGTTGAAGTTCTTTTACTTCTTTGTGTGATTTTATTACCGATGATATACTATTCCAAGCGTCTACGCCCACTGGATTTCCGTATATAGCAACTCCAATAAGTCGTGGGCGAACAATCCAAGCATTAAACTTCTCTGGATATGGAATTTTACCAAGATACATTTGCTTGTATTCTGGCTTCCTGAATACATACAAACCATATGGTATCTCAGCCGATTTGATATCTTTGAGATAATGATTTTGCTTGATGTAATCTCTGGCTATTTCTTTTGGAACTTTATCAACCAAAACATATCGCTCTGAAGTGAACAGAATCTCTTTGCTTAGATTTTCATCAGTCTCACCCATCGTGATCCACTTCTGTACCCCCTCATACGCCACTTTGGGGAACGAACCCAGACGGTAGTAGAAGGGTTTAAAGTCTTTGGAGGTATGAAGAGACCATTGACGGGGTAAAGATCGCCTATTGTAGGTTTTACGGCGTTTCTGGGGTACTCCAGGCGATGGTAGATCTGGGACGGTAGGTTGAAGTTGAGGTTCAACCGGTTGAATTTGATCGTTTTGCTCAGGATTTTCGATATTTTTCATTTTTTGAAGAAATATGTTGACCGCTCAAAAATGATCGATAACTTCATCTCGAAACCCACATATAATTTAAATTATGGATAGTGTATCTGACATCAAAGATCTTGGTTTGCTTGAACAACTTCTGAAGCAAATTAAAGATCAGAAAAAAGCGATTAAAGCAGATGTTCGTAAGCAACGAACTGATGTTATTGCTATTGCTCAAACACTCGCGCCCGCTACGCAAAGTGTTCTTGATGCTGTGAAGGCTTACGAAGAAAAGGGATTCTTCGTTGATATTGAAACGGATGAAAAGACTGGTTTGATTCGTAAGTGGAAACTAAAAAATCGTCGTCCAAAGATTCAAAAGATTGGCGGGGCTACTAGAAACCAGTCTTCAATAAAACAAATGAAACCTAATGAGTTTCAACAAATTTTATCTCGACTGCCCGATGAGTTCGGGGCGAAAGATATAATGAATGCATTAATTGGAAGTGGCATCGGCGAGCGAAAAATTCAACCCACGTTTGGCAACATCATTAAAGGAATGTTTGGCGAAATGGGAGTTGAGAAAGTTCCCGGTATGGATCAGGGACCGAGTGTTCGATATCGTAAAGTGAATTAAGCGAAGCGAAACATTTTAAACCAAAGAAAACCCTCGCCATTTAATTATGGCGAGGGTTTTTTATTTATAGACTAACCGCCAATAGGTTTGCGCGCCTATTCCGGTACCAGTAATAAAGTCTCTTCCAACCGGATTATTCTCTTCGAATTTTGTAAATGTGCCTGAATAAATCTGTTCCCAGTTTTTAAGATCAAAACTTCTTTGAAACAGATATTCTCGCCCGACCGTTCCATACAACGTAAAGCCAAAGCTATTTTGTTCCTTTACATATTTGACGTCAATTTTTGCGTCTGGTTCGACATATATTCTCTGATTCGAATAAAAATGTCTTGCATCAATTCCTTCACCGATTATAACGCCAACCTTATAGAATCCCGGCTTCAATTTTGAAACCAAGTTTGAATAATCTATATCAACATTTGTTAAAGACCAAACACCCGTTGTTGGTATCGTATATTTTTCAATACTAAAAACATCGTTTAAAATACTTTCATCGTCATCAATAAAAGCGTATAATGAAACTTGGTTGTTTACAGTATTGTTTATATGATCCGCTTGATATATAAGCTTATACTTTAAGTTGCTTTTTCCAATCCTTGTGGTTTGAGTGTATTCTATTGGTCCGCCAAAATCGTAAGGTTTATAATATTGAATATCACTGTTAAGTGATTCTAAAAGAACAACATTTACAGATCTATTTCCATATGTTCTGAATGGAGGGGAGGATCTATAAAGTGGAAACCCATCTGCTGCGCCAAATTTAAAATTGTTTATCACATCGGAATCATATCCGTTAATTGAGAAAAAATTCAATTTTTGACCACCACGATATGAGTATATATAACCAGCACTTATTCCATTTGTTTCATACGGCATAAACCATTTACTACGTTGATTATTTGTTATAAAGTTATCGCCATCAGAAGTTGTTGGAAATTCTTCGCCCAATGTCAAATGGTACCAAAAATGTGTCATCGAATGATAACTTGAGCCTTTCTGGATTGGATATTTTAAATCCGATGAAATATCTCGATTTGCAGCGCCACGTACGACGCTACCAACAGGACTGGAATTCTTCTGATAGTAGTTATCAGCAAAAACGACATTTTTCGATATCCCGTTGGTTGCGGAACCATCAATTATCGATTCCGATGCAATTGAATCAAGAAATCCCGAGTTTCCATCATTGTTTATTGGATGTGGATCAAAGGTTGTAATTTGATGAACATATATACCATATTCGCCTAATTTTTTCCCGATTTCACAAACTAAAGATCCTCCGCGAGAATGACCAATCAAGTGAAGTGGGTATTGGGTTATTGGACCACTGATTCCTTGGAAAGCCGAATCTGTTACCAAGAAATCAGCAATAATTTTTGAAACCTCTGTAGTGCTTTTTATTTTGTTTTCTCTAAACAATTCTAAATACCAGAATGGATCGCCCGAGTAAGGATTCCAATCTAGAGCGATTATAATATCTCCAGATCGATTTAACTTTGGTTCGACTCCAAAAGATCTAATGAGTTTTGACTTCAAAACCCCGCCGTCAAAGTACATCAAATAAAAAGTCTTTGTATCGCTTTTACCATATTCTGATGCGCGTTTTTCATAATCTCCAATTCCAAACGCCATATTCCAAATCCAACTATTAGTATCTCCGGTTGTCGAGTTATAACCGTGAGTAATAATCGTTACACTTCCACAAAAAGCAGTTTGGCATAACAAATATGACAAAAATAAAACGATAACTTTCTTCATATAATTTATTTTACTTTGTAGTATTGTTTCAATTTATTTGTTCTATTGTCGTTATAAATGTATTCGGTTGACGGAAGTGTAAAGTATGTCAATGGCTTATATTCTCCGTTCAGTTCATCAGATGCCAATATTTCAACTTGCTGACCGATATTACCCGTGATCTTTATGGCGTGAATCAATTCAGATTCAACCGACAGCGGTTTGGACGATGTAATTGGTCCGATTTTATATACATCAAAACGGTCGCCTGAAAATAGTAAGTGATTATCGAAAATCACCATTTGATTTGGAGAAAATGAATCTATTGAATTTGATTCGACAGAAAAAGATTGCCACTCAAATGCATTACTAGAATAGAAAATCTTATTCGCAGAATATGCGAAAATCATATCAGAAGCGGATAAAAAATTATAGATATTAGCCTGAAATCCAGCCGGTTTAGGGTTTGAAAAGTCAACTTCAGAATAATATATTCCAGTTCCGTCTCCACTAGTGAATATAAGTCTGTCTTTAAATTCAATTGCATCTAGGACATTCGTTGTTTTTGAATCAATTTTATTAAATGACTTAAAGTCAACTATTGAATACAAATCAAACTTCAGCCTGTTTTGGCTTGATAAAAAAATGTTGTTTTTGATTTTAAATATGCGTGGCACAGAATCTGAAACAAATGTGATTTTCAATCTTTCAAAAACTACAAAATCTTTTGTTCTAATTACATAATCATAGTTGTCTGATGGATTTTTACCGGTAAAGTAAACCATACCTGACATTATTTGGTAGTCATTCAAATATTCAACTAATGATACTCGATTCCATTGCGGCTTTTCTGTTTTAAATGTTATTTGGTTTTCATATATTATAAAAGGAACCCCATTTAAACTATCAGCAAATTGAGCGCGAGCATTTTGGATTGATTGCGATTTTACAAAAATATCGCCATTGAACTCCATAATATCACCGCCCCTCATCGGTAGAACTAAAACATTTGTTTTATATGAAACCAATCCAAGTGGATCTCCATATATGTTTTGTTGTAATTTTCTGATTCTGGTTAATTGACCAAACGGCACATCTTGAGAATTTATAATTGCGTTAGAAAGTGATATTAGGAAAACTAGTTTTAAAATGTTTATCATATTTTTGATTCGATTTGTTATTTTAAGATTATTTTTTACAACGCTTAGTTGATGTGGAAAACGATGTTGGAGGGTGTAGACACCATCTGGCTCATCAAAGTGTGTGTACGGGGTTCGTAGGGCGATTACGGGGTATCCAAGACGAGGTGCGTCAGATGGGTTTTGAACCGATGTTCACTTTGATTCTGTTTGCTTTTGAATTTTGAATTTATCGAACCACTTGTTTGATTCATCAATATTTTTTTCGCATCCAATTCCATTTCGTAACAACTCACTCAATTCAAACATAGCTTCAACACTGCCAGATTCAGCACGAAGTCGTACTCCACGATATTTTGCTTCAAGCAATTTTTGATTCTTAGTAGGTTTTTTTGATTCTATTTTGTTGGGTTCATTTTGATTTTGGTTTTCAGTTAATATTGATTCTTGCTTTTGAAGAGCCGTTTGCCTCTCCCATTCCTTGTGTTGGGCGGCTAATTCTTCGTCTGTTGGTTTTTTATATTTTTTCTCTTCTATAAATTTCTCTTCACTTATAAAATTCAACTCAGAATATATTTTTCCTCCATATGATCCAGTAAAACTATCAATACGAAAAGCGTTTGCGGTTGCGTCTACATATTGAAACTTAAATCTCCAGTCTTCTCCAGCACCCAATTCATCTATTGAGTCGTTTGAAATTTGTAGTTTTGAATTACCATCAAAGAAAGAAACTTGAACACCTAAATTCTTTATTTTTTTGCCGGTAAGATTCCTGAATGTACCTTCACAGTATTGGTGTCTATATCCATCACTATAAAACTTTAAACCGGAATAAACACCATCGTAATTTTCAGCTGACAAACTTTGTGAACGAGTTGATGTGGTATTTGATTGAGTTCCATTGGAACAAAATGGAATTAAAAAAGTTAAGAAAAAACATGCCCCAATAGCAGAAATTCGCAGGAGCGACTTAATAGAATCACTATTTCCAGACATATCTATCGTAAAATTTAAAATATTTAATTTACTAGCAAAAGTGATTTGGATTAGCTATTTTTTAGATTCTTAATTTCACGAACTGCTTCCTCAACACTTTGTTTTATACTGTAGACCATCAAAGGCAGAAATACCCATAAGATTATGTTAACTGCTAGTAAAACGAGAAATGCTAATAATATGATTCCAATAAGTATTCCAGTAATACCACCGACAAATCCTTGGAACATTTCCAAGGCTTGAGGATTCTTGGATTTTAACCAAAATGCCGTTGCGATTCCAATGACAAAGAAAATACCCAAGAATATTGAAAGACCACCAGCAGCTAATTTGAACCAGTTTATCTTAGACCAATTGAAATTCGTAAGAATGAACCAGATAGAATTCCGTTTTTTCGGTTCTTCAACATTGAATTCTAGCAAGCAGTACGGACAAGAAACTAATTGACCAACTGCTTCCACTTCCAGTTTAGATTTACATCTAGGACATTTTATTTTCATTTTTCAATCATTCAATCGCTCTGATGAATTCTTTCGGTTTATTCGCTGGGATAACCACTTCCAAAGACGGTTCATTTTGAATCGTTTTGAATGTATTCCAATCAATTAAATTTGTGGATGATTGGATGTTTAGAAGCGCTTGTTCTGGATTGTTTACAATAGCGGTTAATGAACCGTTTTGACTTGAACCCAAAGTGATTCGGTTTGGGGAGGATAACAAATCTGAATCGGTTAATCGGTAGAAATAAATGTAACCGTCTTTCAATTCAAATGTTATAATTTGTTTGTTGATGACATCTATTTCAGGGTTGAAAGATGATGGATCCATTTCACCAGTTGATGTCCTTCCATAGATTTTGATGGATGATACCGGTTTCCATTGTGAATCATACTTTGTAAAAATGTTGAAACTATAGTTTGTGTTATTTAATGTTTCTGCTTTGGTTCCATTGTTATTTACTGTGTACCTGACAGAGTTCTCATTAATGCGTATTTTCGATTCGGAAATGTATCCAGAACTGGATATTGTTTTGAGAATCGACACGCCATTATTATTTGTAATTGATTGTCGATTAAAAACATCGATCGTAAACGTTGTTTCACCATTTAAGTTTTGAACAATTGAAACAATATTAGTTAAGAATATGTTTGAAGAATATATGGAATCAAAACAGATGTACTTACCAGCATCTGTTACGACAACCTGTTTATTCCAAAAATCACCTGCTAGGAAATATCCGTCGTTTCTAAGTCTTCTTACAGTTAATCCAGAAGGTAATTCTTTAGCGTCGTATTGTTCGGATGATAATAATTCTTTCGACGGAATTTTTGTAATTAATTGCGAATCTAATCCTAACGCATTAATGGTTATAAAAATGTAAATTAATATTTTCATTTTATTCCTGATTCCGTATTTCTGGTTGCTATGATGCTCGTAAATTATCAATCTGGTTAAATTCCAGCATTTTATTTTAAATTGGTCAAATAATCTAAAAATCAAACGGACAATACGATTTTTGAAATATGCTGTTGAAATGTTTTGGGCGCGATATATTCTGCTCGTATGAAGAAGATGGTTTTTTACTTGAGGGTTTCAACTTCGAAGCAAGGGGCTGATGGAAATGGAATCCAACACCAGATGACGGTAGTCAACCGATACGCTGAATCTAACGGGGGAGAAGTTATCGGACAGTTCATTGAAGTTGAATCTGGAGGTAAAACTGATGCTGAGCGCCCCCAATTAAGCCTCGCTCTTGAAATGTGCCGCAAACAAAACGCTGTTTTGGTTTGCGCGAAAATTTGTAGATTATCGCGCAACGCAGAATTCTTGCTCCGACTAATGAATTCAAAAGTTGAATTCGTTTGTTGCGATATTCCTAATTGTGATCGATTCACTATATCCCTCTTCGCAATCCTAGCTGAGAAAGAAAAAAATATGATCAGCGAGAGAACCAAGAATGCCTTGAAGATGGTTAAGGCGAGGGGCGTGAAACTTGGAAATCCAAATCCCGAATTATCCGTCAAATTAATGAACGAGGGCGCTAGTAAAGCGAAGAATGATTTTCGAATCAAAATCACTCCGATAATTGAAGATATTAAAAAGGCTGGAGTTAAAACCCTCCAAGGTATCGCCGATTGTTTGAATCGACGGGGGATTTCAACCAGGACAGGGAAACAATGGACTCCCGGACTTGTACGAAATGTCCTCGTTTGAAACACGGGAGAGGTTACCCCTCTCCAAAAATTCTTGACAACAGGTTTGAGTCGTTACATCCCGGCAAAAAAAGATAAGAAAAGACTTGACAAGAGGAATCGGTTCTGGACAGACCGAAATTGTTGGTTTTTGTTGGGTTTGGAGAATGTCTCAAAGTAGGGGAAACGAAACAAACGGAAGCAAGTTATCTTGATTCCCCTACTTCAAACAATCTATCCTCCGAAGAATGAATTCTCCAGAACAATCAAAAACTGATCTAAAACCAATCGCGTATAGTTATATTCGATTTAGTACTCCGGAGCAAAGTTTTGGCGATTCACAAAGACGACAATTCGAATTAACTGAGCGGTATTGCCGCGAAAAT
>Ga0214923_10006647_pt1 | contig 12909 bp, 12 predicted proteins | sample LL1510_MetaG_FD_177993 | JGI IMG/M metagenome (GOLD analysis project Ga0214923, IMG submission 177993) | Freshwater microbial communities from Lake Lanier, Atlanta, Georgia, United States - LL-1510 | ecosystem: Environmental > Aquatic > Freshwater > Lake | place: USA: Georgia | collected...
ACGGCAAGAACTTGGTCCCGTTTCATCAGACGGTCCTGGAGTTGGCGAGAATCCAATTCGCAGCATCCATCCAAGTGTTGGCAGAAAAGTTGGCGAGAGCCGCCGCCGTCTGTTCGTCTCCTGAGTAAACCCGTAATTTTAATAGAACCGTTCCACATCCGGCAGCATGACCGGCTTGAATATCGGAAAGACGATTGCCAACCATGATCGAGCGGGTGAGATCGAGCCCGTGCTCGCCCGCGGCTTCCTGCAACATGCGAGGGGAGGGCTTGCGTCTTTCATCGTAAGGATCTCCCGGGGCGGCAAAGCAGTGGCGGTAATCCAGAAAAGGGATGCCCAAGAGATGTTCCATGCGCGCATCCACGGATCGGACTTGTTCCTTGGTGATAAATCCGCGTCCCACGCCGGATTGATTGGAAACCACGATCAGGGGAAGGCCGCGATGATACAGTTGATGGATGGCCTCCTTGGCCCCTGGAAGAAGCCGAACTTTTTCCGGGTCACCCAGATAAGGCACGTTCTCGATGATCGTGTCGTCGCGGTCGAGAAATACGGCGGCTTTACCCATGGTGGCGGGCCGCCTCCAGAATCTCCTCGGGGGTTACGGTCGCCGTACCGAGCTTGGCGACGACAATGCCAGCCGCCAGATTGGCCAACTCAGAGGCAATCGCTCCAGAGAGTCCCGAGGCAAGTCCGGCCGCCAGCACTGAGATCACGGTGTCGCCGGCACCCGATACGTCATAAACCTCACGGGCCCGACTGGCGATGGGGTAGGGTTTCTCCCCCGGTTGAAAAAGAAGCATACCGTGCTCGCCTAAAGTGAGTAACAAGTAGCGGCAGGACCAACGAACGAGGAGTTCTTCTCCAGCGGCCACCCATTCCTCCTTATTGCCGGAGTCTGGCCGGCCAAGTGCGCCAAATGCCTCCAGCCGGTTAGGTTTCACCAGGGTGGCTCCTCCCCAATGGAGGGGATGATGGATGTTAGGATCGACCAAGGACGGAATCTTCATTTCGGAGGCAGCGGTTAAAAGGGAGTCGACAAAATCCTGGTCAAAAAGCCCCTTGCCGTAGTCTTCCAGGATGAGGGCGTCGCATCGGGGAAGGATTTGCAGGCTCTTTTTCAGGACTGCGGTTCTTTCCTTGGCAGAGATATGGTCGGGCGATTCACGGTCCACCCGCACCACCTGTTGATGCCGTGCAAGAACCCTGGTTTTTCGGATCGTGGGGAATGTCTTGGACCGGCAAATACCGGAGGTGCCTATTTTTCCATGGCGGAGAAGGTGAAGAAGCCGCAACCCCGAATCATCCGCACCGATATTCCCGCTAAGTTCAGCGTGGACTCCAAGGGATGCCAGATTGCGACCCACATTGGCAGAGCCCCCAGGGTAAGAGACCTCTTTTTCCACATGAACCACCGGCACCGGGGCCTCGGGGGAGATGCGGGATACCCGGCCATAGATAAATTCATCCAGCATCAAATCTCCCACGACCAAGATCCGAAGGCGGCGGAATCCTCGGAGGGTTGATTTTAGCCGTGCAGAAGTAAGGTGAATCTGAGCCAAATTTCCCATTCCTTCATGATGCCAAAACAGGGGGGGGTGGGCAACGTTGCCCTGCATCCTTGGTTTTCTTCCAAAGAAAGCCTAAACAGGAGGGATGTTGTTCGATTATCATATGCATACCCCCCTTTGCGGGCACGCCACCGGTCATCCCAGGGAATATGCGGCAGAGGCACTACGAAAAGGGCTCGGAGAGATTGGCTTTTCCGAGCATAACCCGATGCCGGAAAAGTTCGATGATTGGAGAATGAATCTGGCCGACTTTCCGGAGTACCTGCGGTTGGTGGACGAAGCGCGGAAGGATTTTCCCCGGTTACCCATCCGGCTTGGCTTGGAGTGTGATTTTCTTCCTGGGCGGGAGGCTTGGATACGTGCGCTTTCGCAAATGGCGGATTTCGACTATTTGATCGGTGCGGTGCATTACATCACGCCCGATTGGGATGTGGACAACCCCTTAAAACTCGCCCGCTGGAAAGATCAACCGGTGGAGGAGGTTTGGACGCGGTATTTCAAGGCGATGACCCAAGCCGCCCAGAGTGGTCTCTTTGACTTCATGGCTCACCCCGACTTGGTGAAAAAGTTTGGCCATATTCCCAAAGGAGATCTGCGTCCATACTACCGCGAAACCTTGGATGCCATCGAGGCTGCCGGAATCGCAATGGAGGTCAGTACGGCAGGCCTACGGAAGGAGGTGATGGAGATTTATCCTTCCAAGGCCTTCCTTCAAGAGGCTTTCCTCCGAAACATCCCGATTTTGATTTCGTCCGACTCTCATGCCCCGGGGGAGGTGGGTTTCCAGTTTGAGCAAGCTTTGGGCTTCGTGAAGGAGGTTGGGTATCAAAAATTGACGACCTTTCACCAGCGCAAACAGATTTCGATTCCCATTGGGTGAAAAGGCTTATTTTTCTTTTTGTCCTCATGGGCTCCCTGCACGGGGTGGGCTTGGCAGATGTGACTTCGGAGTGGTGGCAGGGGCATGCTGTTTTTTCCAACTGGTCCGACTTAAGTCTGGAGTTGGCCTCAAAGATGAAAACCCAACTGACCCCCACCCAAAAGGAGGTCCTAAAGCCGGGGACAGACGCAGAAAAGAGCTTTCGGTTGTGGCAATGGTTGGATCTGATGAAGACGGCCGCAGAGGAGGAAAGCAAGCCATCCCTCATCGCTCTTGGATCCAACGCTGTTTTGGTCGCCGCCTTCTTTGAAAACTTAAGTCCGGAAGATCACCCGAGGCAGGCGATCGGGATTCTTGCGGACATGCAGAAAAAATATCCCGAAGATGTGGCGGCCTTGCCTCGTTTGGCCGTGGCGCTTGCTTTGGTCTTTGATCAACCCTTTCCAAAAAACTGGCCCCATGGGCAGGTGCCTCACGCGGCGGTTCCTTGGGAGGAACCCGCGCCGGTGGAGCGTCTGCATTCCATGGCAGGACTGCAAAAAGATCGCCGATATGTGCTGGATTTACGGGACCTGATGGTGGACGAGTTGAAGTATATCGTGGATCACCCCTTGCCTGAAACGGAAATGGAGTGGGCCAGGAAAAACGTCGCCGCAAGCCGTAGCGGTTTTGATAAAGTCTTTTCGACCATTCGTTATGATATTCCGCGATACGAAAAAAATACCCTGATTTGGCCTTATCCCACCTACACCTTGGCGGAAATCCGTCAGAGAGGGGGGATCTGCGTGGATCAAGCCTACTTTGCCGCCATGTCTGGAAAAGCCAAGGGATTGCCAACTCTCTTTTTCACAGGACAAGGGGATAGCGGTGGGCACGCATGGTTTGGTTATCTGGAAGCGCCTGGCAGGTGGGAAACAGATTGTGGCCGGTACGCGCAGGAAAACTATCCGGTGGGACAAGCCATCGATCCCCAAAACTGGAAACCCATCAGCGACACGGAGCTGGTGTTTTTGGCCAAAAATCGGGAACGATCTCCCGCCTTTCAACAGGCCAGGCTCTGGACGGACTACGCGAACTCCTTGGGAGTCGAGGAGGGCGACCGCTGGATCGAGGCGGCTTTGACCATCCAACCGGAGTATTTGCCTGCATGGAATCTTCGGGCCAAGCTTCTAGCTGAGGGCCACGCCGATAGGATGGCCCAGAGAGAATTCTGGCAGTCGTTCGTCAAGAGATTCGCTGCTTACGCTGATTTGAAAGTTCAAGGGCAGGAAAAGCTGTTGGAACTGGCCAAGGCGAGTGGGGAGGCACGGGAGGTGGCCAATCTGGAGAGGCAAATCCTAGTGCAGAACCGGGCCAAGCGTTTTGATCTTGGAATCGGAGCGGCCGCCGGGCAAGTCTCGGAAAAAATGCAGGAGGGAAACTGGGATGGGGCACAAACTTCTTTTCGGCAGGCCTTGCGGGAATACAAGGGGCAAGCAGGTGGGCATCTTTTTTATGGTTTAGTTGCTCCTTTTGTGGAGGCGGCTCTGGCGGAAGGACAAATGCAGGTCGCCAAAGCGGCCCTGGTTGAGGCGCGTCGGATCTTGAAGCCCACCCCGGATACCTTGGTGGGAAGATCCTTTGTCCTACTGGAGGGGAAAGTGGGTGAAGGGGGGCGCTTGAAGTAATCTGACAGGTTCGGGCTATGGTTCGAGACCCTGCGGGCCAAAAGTCGCTTTATGAGGTAAGGGGTATTTTATTTGTCGCTATGGCTTTAATAAGCACTTAAAGTATGTGTAAGTTACTTTCGTCTCTGGGTTTGTGCTTAATCCGAACTTCAAAAAATGGGAGTGTTTGGATTGGTTTTGGTGTCCTCATTCTGGGCCCAAACGACCAATGGCGGTAGCTTCTTGAGATTTCATTAAAGGAACAAAGGCGCCTACAAAAACTTCCTCAAACTTCTTCGTTTTTTTGAGCAAAGAAATTGATTTGCCCGGTATTGGTTAGGCGTCGTGCCGGATTCATTTTTTTGCGGTTGCAGGCCAAATGCAATGGGTTGATTTTTTACGCGATACTTTCGTATTAGATTAAACTTAATTTTAAACACTTATGTGTAACAAAGCGAAGGATTGGAAAAGTTTCTACAAAGGTGCGCGTGTGCTTGTCTCTGGACACACAGGTTTTAAAGGTGCTTGGCTTTGCGAGTGGTTGCTCGCACTGGGTGCCAAGGTTCATGGCTTTGCTTTGGAGCCACCCACCACGCCGGCTCTTTTCGATCAACTCGACCTCACAAGGCGAATGCATAGTATAATTGGAGATATTCGCGAACGCCGCATTCTTGGGGATGTGGTCCGAAAGGTCAGGCCCGACTTTGTCTTTCATTTGGCCGCCCAATCACTCGTTCGCCGCTCTTATCAAGAACCATACGATACATTTTCGGTTAATTTTTCAGGCACCTTAAATCTTCTTGAGGAGCTAAGATTGGCCGGTGAGGCATGCAACGTGGTCGTCGTAACCTCGGACAAATGCTATGAGAGTCGTTTAACGCAGAAAGCGTTTCGGGAATCGGACGCTCTAGGTGGATATGATTGCTACAGCGCTTCCAAGGGTGCGGCAGAGGTGCTCACTTCGGCCTATCGGCGATGTTTCTTCTCCTCGGATGACTCTCCAGTCCTGATTTCGACAGCCCGTGCTGGAAATGTCATAGGTGGCGGCGATTGGGCGAAAGACAGGATCATTCCAGATGCCATGCGTAGCTTATTGAAGGGACTACCCATTCCCGTGAGGAATCCTTTTGCGACGAGGCCTTGGCAACATGTGTTAGAACCCTTGGGTGGGTATTTGCTTCTTGGCGCGCGAATGAGCCAGGGGGCGTTGGAGTCGCTGCTGCGGAGTCCGACTGCCAACGCAGCGGCTTTTAATTTTGGTCCATCAGTTGAGTCGGAGCGCACGGTGCAAGAAGTTGTCGAACAGGTCACAAGGACATGGCCTGGCACTTGGAAAACATCATACGCTGATAAGGAACCGCACGAGTCGAAATGGTTAAGTCTTGACGCCTCGCGCGCGCGTCAAGAGCTTGGGTGGTCGCCGGTGTGGAAGTTCAGCGAAACCATCGAAAGGACTGTCAATTGGTACCTAAACGTATCCCGGGATCAATCCGCCGCACAGCACATCACGGCAGACCAGATTAATGAACATCAGGATCGCTTTTCCTCTTTGATAACCAACTGATAAAATAGTAAGGTCACTTTCTAGTTCTTCATTCAAATAAAATCATGAAAACAGTAATTATTTGCGGTGGTCTAGGAACCCGCCTGCGTGAAGAGACCGAATTTCGCCCCAAGCCGATGGTGCCAATTGGCGGTCGACCGATCCTATGGCATATTATGAAAGGATTCGCTTCGCAAGGGCACAAGGATTTCATCCTGTGTCTCGGATATAAAGGCGGGGTCATTCGCGATTACTTCAGAAACTATCAATGGAATACAAGCGACGTTACTTTACGGCTCGGACGTACGGCCAAGATTGAGTATCATACGCAGCATACTGAGGAAGACTGGACCGTTACTCTGCTCGAGACTGGCGAGGAGACGATGACGGGGGGGAGATTGGCGCGTGCTTTGCCTCATATAACCGATGAGGAGTTCTTTTTTACCTACGGCGACGGGTTGAGCGATGTGAGTTTAAGTAACTTACTAAAGCGTCATCATGAACGCGGGTCGGTGGTGACCGTCACAGCCGTCCGGCCACCCGGACGGTTCGGGGATATAGTTATCCGGGAAGGCGGAGAGGTCACTAGTTTTGACGAGAAACCGAAGGCTGAAACTTCCCCGATTAATGGCGGATTTATGGTCCTGTCGAAAAAAATCGGAGATTACATTTCGGGCGATAGTTGTATCTTTGAGAGTGACGTTCTTCCGCAACTGGCCAAGCAGGGTAAACTGTCTGCCTATGAGCACCATGGCTTTTGGCAGTGTATGGATACGCAACGTGAGCAAGACTTGCTCGATGGACTCTGGCGCAGCGGGAAGAGTCCTTGGCGAACTTGGTAGGTGTTTGGCGTCCTTACAGGATGGAAGTGGCGCTTTTAAAATGAATGTCTGACACAAAAAAACAATCTGTGTGCCGCTCATGCGGGGAACCGCTGTCTGCCACAATTCTCGACTTAAGAGCACAACCGCTTGCCAACAAGCTTCTGAACAACCCTCGAGAGGCACACCGAGAGTTGCGATTTCCGCTCGACCTGAAAGTTTGCCCCTCGTGTTACCTTATGCAGTTAGGCCACACCGTGCCTCCTGAAGCTCTTTTTTCCGATTATTTATACTTCTCGTCTGTATCTGATGCCATGGTTGCACATGCCAGTCGTGCAACCGAAAGCCACCAACGAGAATATGCGCTTGGTGGGGATAGTTTTGTTGTCGAGATCGCCAGCAATGACGGCTACTTGCTAAAAAACTTTGTTAACTCCGGGGTCCCTTGTCTCGGGGTAGAGCCAGCGCAAAATATTGCGGATGTAGCCTTAGCGAACGGAATTCCGACCTTACAGAAATTCTTTACGGAAGACACCGCAGAACAGATTGTAAGAAACTATAATCAGGCCGACCTAATCTTAGGGAACAACGTCTTTGCGCATGTTCCGGATATCAATGGCTTTGTGAAAGGACTTTGTCTCCTGCTAGCGCCAGAAGGGAGGGTGATCCTGGAGTTTCCGTGGGCCCACGAGATGGTCAAAAAACTCGAGTTCGACACCATTTACCATGAGCACTTTTTCTACTTTCACGGACGGGCACTGGTCCCTCTTTTTGCCCGTCACGGTCTGGAGATGGTTCGCATCGAGAAATTGCCAATCCACGGAGGCTCGTTGCGTATTCATGTCGCTCGAGAAGGGGTTAAGACTCCCGACGGCAGCGTGTCCGCTTTAGTTGAGGAAGAGGGAAAAGCGGGGGTCGGTACTGCAGCCTACGCAGAGGTGTTCGGGCAGCGTGTGAAGCAACTCAAGGATGAGCTAGTGGGGGAGTTGGGGCGCTTGAAGTCATCTGGAAAGCGCATCGCCGCTTATGGGGCTTCAGCTAAGGGCAGCACGCTGCTCAATTACTGCGGCATCGGCCGAGAATTATTGGAGTTTGTCGTTGACCGAAGTCCTCACAAACAGGGGAAGTTTACTCCCGGAACACACCTTCCGATTTTGCCGACTGCCGCTTTGGAAGAGCAAATGCCCGATGTAACACTGCTGCTGACTTGGAATTTCGCTGAGGAAATCGCGGCACAGCAAGGAAACTACTTGCGCAATGGCGGAAAATTTTTGGTTCCGGTGCCTCATCCCCATTACCTTTCATGAAAATTGTGGATGCTGGTTTCGGCGGGGTGCAGTTGGTCCAGTTGGATCCCCGCCAAGACGATCGCGGCAGTTTCACGCGTTCATTCTGCCGGAAGACTTTTGTGAAGGCAGGGCTCAATACGGATTGGCCGCAAATCAACATAAGTCGCACGTGCCAGCGCGGTTCCGTGCGCGGCTTACACTTTCAGAAGTCGCCCGAAGAAGAAATTAAACTAGTCACTTGCGTGACGGGCGTTGTCTTTGATGTGGTTGTTGACGTGCGTCCACGTTCAACCACTTTCGGCCAGTGGCGCTCCTATACACTAAGTGAGCTAAATTCGATCTCTTTATACATTCCCGCTGGATTCGCTCATGGCTTTCAGTGCCTTACTGACGAATGTCGCATGTCTTATTTGATGTCCTGCGATTTTGACCCAACACTCGCGACGGGGGTGCGCCACAATGATCCTTCACTTGCCATCTCTTGGCCTTTGCCGGTGACTTGCATCTCACCCAAAGATGCTGTTCTTCCGTTCATTGAGTCGACGAAATGAGGATTTTTGTAACTGGCGCCTCCGGTTTTATTGGCTCCGAGTTTTGCCGACAGGCCACCTCTGTGGGTCACGATGTGCTGCCACTGCAGAGGCCGTATCGCTTGAACAATCTGCCCTACGATGTGATCATATCCTTCTCGCCGGATGTGGTCGTTCATTGTGCTTGGATAGCCATTCCTGGTGTTTACACAGACTCCCCAGAAAACTTCGTTTTGCAAAAACAGTCGGTTGAGTTGTTTCAATGGTTATCTAATATTGGTGTGAAGCACTTTGTCGGCTGTGGATCCTGCGCTGAATATGCCCCATCGACAGCCCTGTTAGACGAAGATCACTCTGCGCTCGATCCGGCTTCGCCTTATGCGCGCGCGAAACACGCCCTGCGAACCGATTTGGAAAAAATGGCTAAAGAGTCCTCGCTTGCAGTTTCGTGGGCACGAATATTTTATCCCTATGGACCGAGTGAACATCCTGATCGTCTAATATCAAGGATGCTTAGAGGCTACGAAACTGGCGATAGGATTGTGCTCAGAACGCCTGATGCTGTGCGGGACTACATTCACGTTGTAGATGTCGCATCAGCGCTTTTGGTCCTCGTTCAAAAGCAAGCTGCAGGGATCTTCAACATAGGGACAGGTGTCGGCGTTCCTTTGGCGGTGTTACAGGATGAAGTCGCCAAGCTTAGTTGCAAGACTGACCCTCCAGTTTCGGCGCCTCGTTCAGATTCTCGTGTAGTAAAGGATGCTATCGTTGCCTCCACCCGGAAGCTGCGGGCCCTAGGCTGGGGCTCACGCTATCAACTATCTGAAGGCTTGGTCACATACTTACGTTCAATACCCACTTAAAATGAAAGTTAAAAACGGTCTATCTTTTAGCGATGAGCAACCGAAGGACCTTCGCTTTGCGCTGGTTACCGCATGTGCATTCTTTTGCGTGAACTTGTTTTTCGCTCTACGGCATGTCATGTGGCGGGATGAGTGGATGCCCCTAACTGTTGCCCGCTTTACCTCGGGATACGGGGAATTCTTCGAGCACATCAAATTCACAGGACGCATTGTATTCTTCAGCCTGTGTTGGTTGCTTGAATTCGCAGACGGCAACTTGGTCCTCTTCAAGGCATCTATTGTTCTTTTCTCATCAGTCGGCGTGTTTGTTCTGTGTCGATACTCGCCCCTGTCGAGGTGGCAAAAGATTCTATTCGCCTTCGGCTACTATCCGCTTTATGAATACGGTACCATTCTTCGCGATTATTCGGTGATTGGTGCCCTGTCGATTTGCTGCTGTGCTTTGCTTAACTCTGAGCGTTGGAGACCACTGGTATTTAGCTTTGTCGTTGCTCTGCTGCTGGAGACGAATCCCTTCGGGCTTGCCCTTGCCTGTGCTCTCGGCGCGACTTTTGTCTTTGATGCTTGGCAAGAGGGGCGTTTGGGTCCCGAAATATTCGGCAGTCTGCCGGCGGTCGGTGGAGGCGTGTTGGTTGTGTGCAGCTTCCTCGCCGCGCTCAAAACCATGATCCCGCCCCCCGAAATAGCCGAGATTGTCTTGGGACAAGCCCTGCGGCAGGACTCACATTTCGTCCGACTGATCGAAAGCTTGCCGTTCCCCTTGCGTGGGTGGCTTCCGATACCTTTGTTCGGGACGTGGAACTCGCAGATATTAGACCCATGGCCCGGTGTGCAGATTTTTCTTACCCTCAGTCTTATTGTACTAGTAACGACGATCCTTTGGCCGAATAAAAAGGCACTGTTCCTCTTTATGATCGGAATGCTGGGACTTGGATCTATACTCTGTCATTTGCCGTGGACTGCATTGCGCTACCACGGGTCTTATTTTCTGCTTCTAGTGCTCGCATATTGGACGCTTCGATGTGATGTGAATGAGGGTGGAGGTTTCTCTTCCCGTTTCGGTGCAGTTGCATGGCTCAGGCGCCATGCTTCTGCTCTAATGACGGCCATGCTTACCGTCCACGTGGTCGTAGCAGGGGCATTTCTGCTCCAAGAGCAGGTTATTCCTTTTTCTGGAAGTAGGGATGCCGCAGAGATTATCCGCAAGTACGCACCACCCGATGCCCCGATCATTGGCGACCCCGATTACCTTATGATCTCCCTATCAGGGTATCTGGGAAGGGAGGTGTACATTGCCAGCAGAGATGAAATGGGCTCCTTCACAAAAGTGGACCATAAGCGTAGGTCGACTATTCTTTCTTCTGACGAGCTTGCACGTGTCGTCGGCGAGCAGTTTCAGAAACATGGACGCGACGTGGTGCTTCTAACGGGTTACGAGATCGGTCTGCCGCCAGAAATGGGTAAGCTTCTTGGAGCTACACATAGCATCAGCGGCGAGAATTACTTCGTCTATCTCCTAAACGCTCGACGAGGCACACCGTAGGGGAGTCGCCCGCTCACTATTCTTTATGCAAACCTTCGAAGTTGTCTGCCCGGTTTTTAACGAAAAAGAAGCAATACCTGTATTTGTTGAAAGGATCTCAAAAGTTTTTGACTGTTTGGTGGGGCGCTATTCGTGCAAACTGTTATTTATTGATAACTGCTCAAGTGATGGTTCACTTGAAATTCTCCTGGATTTGGCTGAGCGATTTGATTGGGTGATTGTCGTAGAAATGTCCCGAAACTTCGGATATCAAGTTTCTGTCGAGTGCGGATTACGAAATTCCATTGGCGATATCACTGGAGTAATCGACGTTGATTGCGAGGATCCGCCGGAGCTTTTTGTTGATTTTCTCGCACAGATTGAAGGCGGCTACGACATTGTTTACGGTGAGCGCGCAGATCGTGAAGAGTGTTTGCCGCTAAAGCTTTTAAGGAAACTTTACTACCGGGTCACCAGAGCAGCAGCTGACGAGCTGTTCCTTTTGGACATGGCTGAATTCTGCGCGATGCGGAAAGATGTCCGCGAGGCGGTCAACCGGGATGCTACCTCGTTCCCTTTCATCAGGGCCTCCATCGGTCGGGTGGGTTTCGATATTAAAAATATCCCCTACAAACGGAGCAGGCGATCTGTTGGCAGGACGCATTACAGTCTCTTTGGAATGTGGGTGTTTGGGTTTGCCGGCCTTCTTTCTTCAAGCACTCTATGGCTGAGGCTACCGGCTTACTTATTTCCTTTCTGGATTCTACTCCTGGGCTTCCTTGCGTGGCTCGCCATAGCGTTTTCAAGTCAAGCTTCTATTGTGTTATTGATTCTGGCTGGCTTTGGATTTCTTGGCTTTGTGACGGTGGGCTTGGCGCTCTATACCGCGCGAATTTACAAGAATGGTCTTCAGCGTCCCAACTACCACGTTAACTTCCGGAAGTCCGCTTTGAAGGGGCGGCAACTCCTTTGAAGCTTGATAAGTGTCGCATTTGTGGGGCCGAAAACAAATCTGAGTTCCTATTCGCAGGAGTGAATGCAGACTTTCCGCGGTCGGCTTCAGTTGCAATTAACAGATGCCGCAGTTGTGGTATTGCATATTCCAATGCGACCGCAACTTATAACTCTGATGCGGATCCCTACTTTGGTGGGTATTATGGTGAGGCGACTAGAGAACGCTTTGCAAACAGACTTGCAATAGCATTCTTTCAGCGAGCAAGGCGGTCATTAGCCTTGAGTAAACCTTTACCCTCAAAAATATTGGACGTGGGGTGTGGTGACGGGACATTCCTTCGTTGCCTGCCCATTGCTGCCGAGCGTTTCGGATATGAGCCATCCCTCGCGGGCAGAAGTCTGCTCACTAAATTCGGCGTGCGCCAGTTCGATCCGTACAGTTCAGCAAAGGAGCATGACGCCTCGTTCGACCTGATCACTTTGTGGCAGGTATTCGAGCATGTCGATACTCCGGACGATCTTCTGCAGAAGCTGCGGCGCCTTCTTAAGTCCACCGGTTCGGTCTTCATATCCGTGCCGAACTTCGGGAGTCTGCAGGCATCGATGTTTCGCGGTCGCTGGTTTCATCTGGATCCAGTTCGTCATCTGTTCCATTACGAAAAAAAGACACTGGCCGAGGTTTGCGAGCGGAACGGATTTGCCGCCACTTGGCGCACGACAAAATCTCTCGAGTATGGTGTCTTTGGTTGGTGGCAAAGTTTTCTCAATCTGTTGCCGTTCGATTTTAATATGGGCTACAAAATCCTAAAGGGCCGGAAAAAGTATCCTACGACAGTCGCTAATGTTTTCGCCCTCTTGGTTTACGGGTTGCTGGCCGTTCCTGTGGGTGTTCTTTCCGTGGCGCTCATGTTCATCGAGGCTGCCATTGGCAAAGGCGCTGTTTTGCAGGTGTGCTTGACGCCAAACTCGCAGGAAAACACTTAGGATGTCTCTTCTAATCTTAACGGGAACCGCATGGTTATCGGCATTTGTGTTGCATCTAACACTTTGGCGTTGGCGTCTCCCGAAGAGTCAACTCAAGGCACTGCTCGTTATTTTTACTGTGATCTGGGCTGTTGTTGCTGTTTCGCTTCTCGCGGGTTTCGTTGGCGGTGGGGCCTTCAAAGCAGGTTGGCTCGTCGGTTTCCTCTACTTTTGTCTCGCTTATTGGTCAGCGGTGCTGTGCTACGTGATTACTTACTCGGCAGTGGAGGGGGACAGTCCCACGCTGAGTTTGACGCGGCATCTGCA
>Ga0214923_10006648_pt1 | contig 12909 bp, 10 predicted proteins | sample LL1510_MetaG_FD_177993 | JGI IMG/M metagenome (GOLD analysis project Ga0214923, IMG submission 177993) | Freshwater microbial communities from Lake Lanier, Atlanta, Georgia, United States - LL-1510 | ecosystem: Environmental > Aquatic > Freshwater > Lake | place: USA: Georgia | collected...
CCGCGAAAGAATTGGACATCCCGATTGTTGAGAATAAACCGCTGGCTAGAGCAATTTATGCATCTGTCAAAGAGGGCGAAGAAATCCCTGAGAGCATGTACCAGGCAATCAGCGAAATCATTAAATTTGTTTTCAAGCTCAAAGGAATATCAGTCAATAAAAAACCTGAAGTGTCCAGGACTCAGCCTGGCGCAAACACATAGATACGGGGCGGGGTAAAAAATGGCACAGGCCACTGGCAAGGCAATAAAGCAAAACAAAGAGGCGCTAGGAGCACCTTCTCTTAACATTTTGGACTTCCTGAAAAGCACGGACGTTCAATTTGCATTTGGCGTGGTAGCAGGCGTCTTTTTAATGTTGGTGCCGCTGCCGCCTGTGATTATGGATATGCTATTAGCTATATCCATTACACTGGGCGTACTGATTCTTTTGATCTCCACTTATATTAAAGAACCACTTGAGTTCTCCACGTTTCCGACAATCTTGCTACTCTCAACCGGCTTGCGGCTTGCGCTAAACGTAGCCAGCACTCGCGCCATCCTTTTGAATGGCGCCACGGGTGATGTCTCCCACGTCATACAGGCTTTCGGTGAATTCGTAGTAGGTGGTAACTATTTTGTTGGAGTCGTGATCTTTTTAATACTTAACGTTGTGAACTTCTTCGTCATCACTAAAGGTTCGGGCCGGGTTGCTGAAGTGAGCGCGCGATTTACCTTGGACGCCATGCCAGGAAAGCAGATGGCCATAGATGCGGAATTGAATGCAGGCGTCATTGACCGCGAAGAAGCGAAGCGACGTAGACGCAAAGTGGAGAGGGAGGCAGATTTCCACGGAGCCATGGATGGTGCTTCTAAATTCGTTCGTGGTGACGCAATCGCAGGGATTATCATCACTCTGATCAACATTGTTGTCGGGCTGGCCGTCGGCGTAATGCAGCACAACATGAGTTTTCAGGATGCTGCGACGAAATTTACTCTTCTCTCCGTCGGTGACGGCCTCGTGGCCATCATACCATCTCTGCTCATCTCGATTGCAGCTGGTATCGTTGTCACGCGAAGCTCGACTGAAACTGGCCTTAGCGAAGAAATTCAAAGCCAGATCGTCACGCACACAAAGCCTTTATATATTTGTGCCGGCTTGATGGGAATATTAAGCTTACTGCCAGGTTTTCCTTTCTTGCCATTCCTGGCACTGACAGTTCTCTTCTATTTCATGGCCCGCTACAGCGCCATATCCGTTGCAGAACAAAACGCAGAGCGGCTTGCGGAAGAAGCTAATAAGAATAGGCTTGCCGAGGGAACTTCTGACTCCATCGAAAACATGCTTCATGTTGACACGTTGAGTCTAGAAGTTGGCGTTGGCCTGGTACCATTGGTCGACCAGAGCCAGGACGGCGAGGTTCTGGAGCGAATCGTCAGCGCTCGCAAGCAGTTTGCTCAAGACCTTGGAATCATCGTTCCGATGGTCATGGTTCGTGACAATATCCAGTTGAAGCCCGGCGAGTATCAAATTCTCCTGAAAGGAAACGTCATTGGCCGGGGAAGTCTTATTGTCGATCACTGGCTTGCCATGGATCCGGGCGATATTAGCGACCCAATAAAAGGAATTAAAGGCAAGGAACCAGCTTACGGACTTGACGCGCTATGGATCAAATCTGCGCAAAAAGATGAAGCGACATTCAGAGGCTATACTGTTGTTAACTGTGCCACGGTTATAGTTACGCACCTGACCAAACTTATTGGCGAAAATGCACATAAACTTTTAGGCCGGCAGGAAACCCAAAAACTGATCGACAACCTGAAAACGGATCACCCAAAAGTTGTCGAAGAAGTGGTGGGGCCAGACCGGTTAAGCCTCGGCGATGTTGTGAAAGTCCTACAAAATTTATTGGCGGAATCAGTAAGTATTCGGGATATTCACAGTATTTTTGAAACACTAGCCGATCACTGCAAGAAAGTCTCTCACCCGGATATCCTGACGCGTTACGTAAGGAAAGCTCTTGGGCGTGGTATAATCAAGAAATACCTTGCCAATGAAAATACTCTCCACATCGCGACCCTCGATCGCGCGGTAGAGGATGTGCTTGTTGGCGCGCTCCAAACTGCAGAAGATGGCTCAACTTACTTCAACATAGACACAAGGTATGTCGAGCGTCTTTTGAATCAGATCGCCGAAACTATGCGGAAGTTTGATCCTTTGGGAACAATGCCCGTTCTGGTTTGCGGCTCCCGGATCCGATGGGATCTGCGAAAGTTGATCAATCGATTTGTTCCTGGAATCGTTGTAGTGGCATTTGATGAGATACCCGCGGAAGTTCAGACAAACAAGGTGGGAATTATTTCGCTTTAATCACCACGCTGTAGGAGGCATTAATCATGCAGGTTCGAAAATTCGAAGCAACCACAATGCGAGACGCAATATCTGCGGTCAAGCGCGAGCTTGGAGCCAACGCCGTAATTCTATCAACAAAGGAAATACCACCGGCTGATTCGGGGATGCCAAAACTCTTCGAGGTTACGGCGGCGGCAGCTGTGACATCCAAATCAGGGGCGGAGGCAAAACCCGCCAATCATGAAACATCCGGCACCGCTAATTCAGAAACGCTGGTCAAGCTCAACGCGCTAAGCGAAAATATTGCGTCTGCAAAGCAGGTCCGCATTGTCGAAAGCGCCATTTATGATGTCAAAAATCTAGTGCTGGATTTGCTCCGCGAACAGCGCACCAACGAGAATACACCGGCTGACCTTTTCGCTCTGGAGCAGACTCTGCTGGCCTCAGGCGTCGATCGATCCGCAACAGCCGAACTCATTCGATATCTTGCATCCGGCATTGATGGCGGCAAAAACCTCGGCACGGACGACATGCAATCCCAGTATCGCGAAGTAGCAAGTCGCTGGCTGATGAAGCGGATCAAAATCGCACCAAAACTCGCTAACGTCCCTGGAATGACAAATATCCACGTCTTTTTAGGTACTGCCGGTTCTGGGAAAAGCACACTGGTCTCAAAGATTGCGACCGCTGTTGCCAAAAAAGAGCGGCACAGTGTCGCCATCATCAGCTGGGATCCAGAAAAACTTGGGGGCGGTGAGCAAACAAGAATTTATAGCAAAATCCTTGGAATTGAACACGTCAGCATCTCCCGCGCCGAGGAACTGAAGCCTGCAGTTATGAAATTACGAAATACTGACTTGATATTAGTTGATACCGCAAGCAGAAATCCCACCGATACCGCTTGTCTTGTCGACCTTGAAATAATCAAGGACCAGGGAATGTCTCTTGAGTTTCACCTGGCCCTTAGCGCGACTGAAAAGCCGCACCTGCAGGACCGTGCCATCCGGCACTTCAGTGCAGTAGGAATATCCAGCGTCGCATTCATGAAGCTAGATGAGATCCCTGCCTGGGGTGACATCTTCAATGCAACTTGTAAATGGTCTGTTCCAGTCAGCTGGCTGTCTTTCTCTGCACTGCCGTCACAAACACCGGAGCGTGCTAATCGTGAAACGATCGTGAGCAGTCTGCTAAAAACAGAAATCTGATCTCGTAATTATCTGACGAATTAGGGGCCATATATGGGCAAAATTATAGCGGTTACAAGCGGCAAGGGCGGCGTTGGCAAGACCATGACGACCATAAACATGGCGATGGCGTGTGCCAAAAGTGGATCCAAAGTACTCATTGTCGATGGTGACCTTGGTCTTTCGAATGTTGATGTGGTTATGGGGCTAGATCCTAAAGGCACCCTGAAAGACGTATTAGATGGTCGATTGCCAATTAACGATATCATCACAAAAACGACACTAGGTATCGACGTTATCTCTTCAGGCTCAGGAGTCGCGCAGCTCGCAAACATGACACCATTATCGCGCAGTTTTTTGGTCCATGAATTATCGAGACTTCCCGATGTATACGACTATGTTTTTGTCGATACGGGGGCTGGCATCGCAGATTCGGTATTAACTTTAAACTCTGTGAGTGACATGTTTGTTGTTGTGACAACGCCAGAACCACACGCGATAACCGACGCATACGCGCTGATCAAATTGATGTCAGAAGAACACGACCGTTATGAATGCGCGTTAATAGTTAATCAGGTCATCAATATTGATGAAGGACGTCGCGTGGCCGCACGCCTGGCAGAAGTAGCGAAACTATATTGCGGCACTACGGTACATCACGCTGGATCAGTAACGACAGATGCCAGCCTGGTTCGCACCATCCTTGCGCGCAAAGTGGGCTCCGAAAATGCGTTGAACTCCTTGTGCGGACAAGGATGGGGGCAATCATGGTGCACTATTTTGCAAATTATAAATAGACAAGAAAATGGTGAACGTTCTGGGGTGTTACCATCGCTGTGGAGTGCCATGTCCCAGCCTGCAGCTATCCGTCAAAAAGTTGACCCGTAACGAAGTTAGCACGCATTACTGTAAAATATATAGTGAACTAAATTGGGGCGGCGGCGATGAAATCACTTGTAAAAAAATACAAACAAGAAAACTCCGCAGTTGACGGAAAACTTCGTGATCAACTGATCATGGACTATTCGCCTCTCATCCGATTTGTTGCGCAGCGAATCGCATCGCGTCTGCCGAGCAACATACAGATTGAAGATCTTATCAGCAGTGGCGTTATCGGTCTTATGGATGCAATCGATAAATACGACCCAAGTCGTGACAATAAATTTAAGACCTATGCAGAGTTTCGAATTCGCGGCGCAATCCTTGACGAACTACGAACGCAAGATTGGGTTCCCCGTTCCGTGCGTGACAAGGCAAAAAAGCTGGATCGCATGGCGGCAGAGCTTGAACAACGGTTTGGACGTAAGCCGACTGACGATGAACTCAGTCAAGCTCTTGGCATGCCGATCGAGGAATACTTTGATATGAACGCTAAAGTTAAAGGCGTTCAGATGTTCTCGATTGACGATTTTGGCGGAACGAATGGAACGGCGGAACGCCGGAGCCTTCTTGATTCGCTCGAGAATCCGAACTCAAAAAATCCTTTTACTCAATTGCGCAATGCCTCGGCTCGCGACATCCTGCGAAAGCATATTGATGAACTACCAGAAAAACAGAAGCTTGTTTTGCAGCTATATTACTTCGAGGACCTGAACCTCAAAGAAATTGGAAGAATCCTTGAAGTCACCGAGTCCAGGGTCAGCCAGCTTCACACTCAAGCTATTGAGAAACTAAAGCGCCATCGCGCGATTTTGTCTGATTAAATTTTTGCTGCATGGTTTCCGAAGGATAGGAGATATGGATCTATGGCATTAGGCCGCCCAGACATGAAAATTCTAGTAGTTGATGACTTCCCCACCATGCGGCGAATCGTAAAAACATTGATGCGCCAGAATGGCTATAACAACTTCGTCGAAGCCGAGGATGGTGTTCAGGGGCTAAAGGTGCTTGAGTCAAACCCGGATATTGAATTCGTGGTTAGCGACTGGAACATGCCGAACATGTCTGGCCTTGAATTTTTGAAAGCTGTCAGGTCCGATTCGCGATTCTCTCATCTGCCCTTTCTAATGGTAACTGCGGAATCGGAAAAGGATAACATTATTGATGCGGTAAAGAATGGCGTCAGTAGCTACATCGTAAAGCCTTTCACTGGAGCCGCACTCCAAGAAAAACTTACAAAGATATTTTCTAGCCGCAAAGCCAGCTGATTGGCTAGAAGAGGAAACGAACTATGAGCACCAATAACACGCAACAGGTTTCAGATCAGCCCGCAGCTAAGTCGGCGAACACGGTGGAGTCCCCCGACAATCCGGCTGCTATCGCAACCGGATCAAATTCTGGCAAGTTTGACGCATCCTTAATCAAGAAGTATCCACGGAGTACCCGTAAAGTCAGTATGCGTTATGGCGCCTACAGTATCTCCGCTGACGAAAGCTCTCTCGAATCAACCCAGAGCATGCACATCAGCCCACATGGCATTGAATTCCAGACCACATCGTCGTACAGCCCGGGTACGCTGCTGCGAATTCACCTGGATATCCCCGACTACTGGCAGAGAAAGCTGCGCTTTGTGCAGTACAGAAGGATCGATCAGCCCGCGAGATTTCCAATTCTTGCAAAAGTGGTCAGTGTGCAAGATGTTGGTCGCAGGGGAAAGAAGAAGATTGTTACCGTACAGACAGTCAACATCGATGAAACCGATGAGCTTGTATTAAAGAGCTACCTTCAAGAGGGGTGATGTATGATCAGTGTCATGCTCGCGATTTTAGCCATTGCCGATGTTATTTTAGTCGTAGCGTTTCTGCGGCTTCAACGCAGACAATTCGCTAATCAAAATGTGATCAGAGAACTAACTGAAGAGCGCTCTCTGCTTGCGGATCTCAGGGACAGCGTCCGCAATGAGCTCATGGTTGCACAAAGCCAGGCGCGCTCCATCCGGGACCAAGTTCAGGTTCTGGCCACGGAAGCTGAGCAAGAGGTCAAGAGGGGAGTTGAGCAGATAACCAGGGAAGCTGAAAGTATCGTTGCAAATATTGGTGGCCGCCTCGAAAAACCCTTTCAGGAGCTCACAAATAAACAACATTTTCTCATGAAGTTAGCGAAGGATGCCGAAAGCCAGCGTGAACTGCTGTCACGAGTAGTAACCAGAGCTGAATATGCGGCAAAACTGCTTCAATCCGCGGAAAAATGGGAAGACATCGTAGAGGAACTCGAGTCTCGGCGATATCACGACATCAGAGCCATGTTAGCAAAGGGACTCAGCGCCGAAAAAATCGCCAAAGAGCTCGGCGTCAGTGAAAACGAAGTGCGTGTGGTGACAGGAACAATTTAGTTTTGTTTCAGGAAATCAATCACGACTCTGTACAGATCCTTCGGCGCTTCCGCCAGTAGCAGGTGACCAACGCCTGGAAACGTTATCAGTTTAGCACCCCTGACTTTTTCCTTCAAAATGATGGCTGCACCGAGCTCAACGACCGCGTCTAATTCACCGTGTACCACGAGTGTGGGTGCTACGACTTTTCCCAACTGGTCGGTCCACTTCACACCCCTCAAAGCATTGCGTTGCATCTCTGACAACCTGGCGAATTTTCCAGCATTTAACGACTGTCTGATTTGATTCAGCATCGTTGAAAACAGCACTGGATTTCTCTCAACGAAACCTGGAGCGAAATAGGACCTCATTTTCTCTTCGAGCTGATTACCTTCCGCAACCCAGGCCCCACCGGTAGAACGAATATAAGATTCCTCTGGAGCAGATGAAACCAAAATGAGCTTTGAAACTCGCTCGGGGTTAGCAATAGCCAGGCCCTGCGCGATAACTCCGCCCATAGAAATCCCCAGAACAGCTGATGTTTCTATCGACAAGTGATCCCAGACACTGACAACATCATTGCACATGTCATTCAGAGTAAATGCGGCTCGAGCCTCCGACTTGCCTGATGCGCGATTGTCGATCAACAAGACCCGAAACTGACCAGTTTCGACTAAAAGTCGTGCCATCATTCGAAAGTCGCTACTTGATCTGGTGTGCCCATTAACTAATGTGATCCATTGCCCGATATCACCGACAGATTCGTAATAAATAGACGCGCCACTGGTTTCTAAAAATGGCATTTTTATTAATCCTCTTTAGTCCGAAAGCTAATTGATGGCCTCTGGTAGCCCACCGACATCCCGATGGTGCTTCCCTGATTTCATTGAGAGATATGGAAATACGCCCAGCAAATTCAGTAAAAGTTGGCTTATAACGTAGATATTGAAAACGTTAGCCCCACCAGGCAACCCAACCAGGGCAAACAAACGGTCGAATGCCGCGTGGCCCACTCCTAGACCACCCGGAGCCAAAGGAATTGCTGTTACCAAAATCCCGAATGGGAATATCGGAGCCAGAAGCGCGGAGTCGAAGGTGTTGCCGTAAAGTATACGGCCAATGAATCCCATAAAAATCATGGAGAGAAATTGAATGACCACCGAAATGGCGATTGTTGAAATAATAATTAGCGGCCGTCCACGGTATGCCCTGATGGCTTCGTAGATTCCTCGTAAAGTCCTGAATCCGGGCAATTTGTATGAGAGGACTTTCATAAATGGATCTTTTCCATCGCCATGAGATACAAAAACCAGCCCTAAGAAGACGGCGCTCAATAACACCACCACTGACAGGCCGACGAGAAGCTGATTGGTGGTGGGGTGAGCTACCAATTTTTCATACGATGCGAAAGCCGCAAAGACACCCATCACAAAAAGCCCCATGAGCCCGACAATTCGGTCCAGCAAAACAGTCAGCATAGCTGGGGTTTTTCTAGTTTTAGTAGGTTGATCGCGAACAATGTAAATTGCTTTGACAATATCGCCACCTACAGCGCCAGGCATCGCTGTATTAAAGAAAAATCCGGTAAGCTGCAATCTCAAGGCTCGTCCATATGAGCAATCTAAAGACGCGCCCCTTATCAAGAGCCACCATCTAAGAGTGCCCAAAAGCACGGGGCCAAGTAACCAGACCATAAAACTCGCAAGTAACGCGTCAGGACGATCAAAAATAACCGCCATCTCACCAAATGACAATTTATCCGTTTTCAACATCCACCACAAAAGGGCGGTGACAATCCCAAACTTCAAAACGGTGTTAATGAGTATTTTTTTTAAGCGCAATTTCCTGACTCCAAAGTATAACCTTGGGCTTATATCACGCTTTGAAGATAAGATGCATTAAATTGCCCACGCTATCTGCCGCTTTCAATGCACGTGGGTAAATATTTAGAATAAATGCATTAATTAGAGGCCGGCGAATAGGTTATAACCTCGACATCAACGCGTGTCTCAGGAGGGAGACTCCCGGCATCAAGATTGATAACCGATCCACTTCGAGCAAAGTTTGGTTGGCGAACACCATCCACAAATACTCGCCAGCCTATCATCGGATCATCAGGATTGGTGCCCAATGGCAACTTCACGTCAAACGAGCCTGTCCGCTCCATTTCATGCAGGTACTGCACTTGTAGCACGGCATAATCGATTCCTTGCTCACACTTCAAACTGAGGTCTCGACCTTTGTAGCGTGTTTTCCAATCTTTATTTTTTTCAGCCTCTAAGTTCTTGTCCTCTATTGCTCGAGATGCCCCTTGATCCGCAGAGCTATCGGGGGGGCCGACGACCGAACACACGCCCTCCCGCCCATCGGCGAGAATTTTTATTTCGTCATCGATTCGCTCACTAGGCAACGTCAGTGTTCTCAGTTGTGCTTTTTCACCAAAATCAACTGTGAAGACGACCACCCGTCCCTCAATCACCTGGGCGTACTCGAAGTTTAAGACGGAACCATCCCAGGAAGCTGGGACCTGCTCCCCTGAAATTTTATCGAAAACTTGCCAGGCCACAGGCTGCCGGGGGTCTGTTATACGGGCACTATAGTCTCGAATTTTGTGGGCTTCGGTTCGCCATGAGATGCTAATTACAGCGCCATCCACGGGCGGATCCTTGAAATCTACGCCTGCGCTATCAAAGGAATAAACGTCTACCGCCTGGACCACACCGTTCACTGTGACTTTAACGGTATCGGCACGCGCACCAGTCATGTCGACGGGAAAATTAGTCAATAATGCTTTGTCTTCAAGATAAGAAACGGCCACTCTCGCATCTTCAGGTGGCATTTGGCTGAATCTTAAAACTCGCGTCTGAACATCATACTGATAATCAACTTGGTGTTGTAGCAGTCGCCCGTTGAGCTGAACTTTCAGCGTGTCAACGCTAGGCGATGCTTTCAGGGCAATCTCAGTAAACATCGGAATAGCGTCATGGGAATAGCTGAATTTTATTTTTGCGCCATTGGCAAAAGCCGCCGGGTCGATTGTAACAACGTTGCCGTTGACACTGACGATACCCCCGTTCACCAACTGTCCGTCCACTCGGACCGAAAATTGAGCCATGTCAGGAGTTGACGACAACTTGAATTGTCTTTTAACAATGCGACTCACATCTTTTGAGACGCTACTGAGATAGTCGCCGTAACCGCTGGCGCTTGAATAATCACGGCATATTGAGCCTGCACTTCCACCGGTCTTAGCGAGAGCTTCATTGTACATAGTGCCGACACCGCCTGCGTCCGGACACGTTCCATCTTTGTCGATGATTGCATACATACGACCTTGTTCTGCAGGTCGAATTATGCGCAGGGCATTTACCATTTCGGTTGCATTTTTTCCCTCAACATTAGCACACCGTTCTTGCTCACCAGAGTCCGAGCCGCAGTTATCCTCGTCACTGACGAATAAAATTCCTACCGAAGAGTCGGCTCTTAGCCACGACCGGGTGGCGTTGTTGCATTGACCCCTTAGAGCTCGAATAGCCATTGGAAAACCTTGTTCTGTGGCTTGCCAATCGACCGACTTCCTGACGGCGTCCGCGAATTTTGCGCTTGGATTGGCGTCTGTCTTTTTAATCAGGTTGGACGAATCCACACAGGGATTTGACATGGAGATCACAGCTATTTGCCAATTTGTGTCATTAAATGAAGAAATCAGTGGAGCAAGACCGCGACCAACCATATCGCGCTCGTCGCTCATCGAGCGTGAATTATCCACCACGACCAGGAAATCCAGCATGCCCGCCTCGCTCAGCTGAAACTCTTCCTCACTGAAACGTGCGGCGTGTCCCTGCACAAAGGCTTCTGAAAAAGCCTGGCGCTTTATTTGCTTTTGTAAAACCTGTGATGGCGTCCGCTCAAGCTGAGTGATATCAAGAGAAGAAAAGCGACCACCATCGCTCAAAGTCATGGTTTGGGAAACAATTTTTGACGATTTAAAATTAAAAACCTGACTAGCCACCTGGTCATAAGACTTCGCTCCACCACCGCCAAATTCAGCTTCTGAACTACACGAAATCAGCGCGATGGCGCCGGCACAAAGGCTAAAACCGTTTAGAAAGCTGAACCGCATATATTTTTCCTCTAAATTTATGGACACAGATGAAGCACATCCCAGGCCCCTAGACCTGGTGTCTCGAGTTGTCGACAGATGGCCTGTTTTCTTTAGAAAAAACGATAAAAGATTATAAAAGTAATTAATTACAGTTGGTTACGAGAACCAATCTCTGCCCTTACCGGAAGCCTAAACCCAATGAGGCTTACCACACAGTTGATTTGCTCCGCCTGAGCCTTCTCTTTTGTCATTGATGCGTGGGGTTTACGTCAAACCTGGTTTTGGCTCTATCAAGTACCCGCAAATTGCGTCGATATACTTCTGGGGAAAACTAAGTTTTTCCGCATGAATCAAGAATTATCGCGGGATTACGATGGCCACTGATGACAAATTTAAAAACAAAACGCTGCGCGTCTTAGTGGTGGAGCAGTCGGCAAGTTTGCGTCAACTCGCAAGCGATGTTTTGCGCGGACTTGGTTTTTCAAACGTGGAGAGCATGGCATCCGTCGCCGACGCTCACAGCTACTTGGAAACAGAAAATGTGGATTGGGTGATTCTGCCCCTTTTAGCCCAAGGTGAGCAAAATGGTCTGCACACTGTGCGGATGGTATCCAGTTTTTCTGAATTGATTGGGACGAAAGTATCTTTGCTACTCGAAGAGCGAGAAGAGTGGGTTGTGGCCAAGGCATTTGAATTCGGACTATTCAGTTATCATAAAAGAAGCACAAATCGCGACGGGTTCAAAGCCGAATTCGAGGAGTTGTTAAAAACTTTGGAGAATCATCAGTGGGACGTCACAAAGACATCTCTGGCTTATCTTCGTCGTCATTTAAAGTCATCGCAGCAATATAACGATCTGTTGGCGTTGGAAAAAAACGTACTCGAGATTTATCCTGGCGACGGTGAAAATCTCATTTGTCTCGCTGAGGCACAATCGCTTGCTGGTGACCCTGAAAAATCGCTTGGCACTCTGGCACAGGCAGAAGTTGTTTGCCCCGAAAAAGTCCCCGAAGTTCAGACACTTCGCGCCAAGATCATCAATGCAAATCCGACCGCAATTCCGAAAGATACAGGCGACTCGTTGCCACAAAATATTTTAGGACTCAAGAATGTAGTCATTATTGATCATGATGACGCAACCAGAACAGCCATTCGATCCATAATCACTGAACTGGGTTGCGCTCATATTAACGATTTTGCGGATGGTGAATCTGCTGCTAAATGGCTGGATCATGCCAGCGAGCCAGATCTGATAGTCATGGAGTGGCGCATTCCTAAAGTGAGTGGCCCTCTCCTTTTACAGCGCGTGAGGTCGCGCGGGTTTATGCACACCCCAATCATCGTGCTAAGCTCTTTAATCAAGACAACAGATATGCCGCTTATTCGAGAACTAGGCGTATCAAATCTTGCGCTAAAGCCACTTGAAAAAGCAAGATTTCTCAAAACCGTGGTGTGGACTATCCAGCAGGATCGCACCCCGTCTGACATCCATTCTATCGAGAATAAAATTCGCACGCTGCTGAATTGCAAGGAAATAAAATCGGCTGAAGCTCTTCTGGGCAAGTACCTGAATAATCCGTCTGCACAAGCTAGCCGGAAGGCTATTTTTAAAGCCGAACTTGCCTACGCAAAAGAGCAGTACAGGGATGCAAGAGACCTGGCTATTGAAGCTGTTAAGCATGCGGGCGAGTCGCTTTTCGCTCTCAATATTCTCGGCAAATGTTTGATGACCATGCGGGATTATGAGTCTGCTCTTAAATGTTTCAAAAAAGCTCAATCCATATCACCGATGAACCTTGAGCGGCTTATAACAATGGCTGAGGCGCAAGCTGAGCTTGGAGAGAACCAGGAAGCCAAAGATAGCCTCAACCGGGCAAAAGATATTGATCCAGAAAGCCGGGCTGTTACAGAGGGGGCCGCCCGTGTTGCGATCGCTTCGGGAGACAGCGCAGATGCTCAGAGCGCGCTAGCCTCTCTGGATTCCAATATTAATTTAATTCGCTATTTGAACAATAAAGCCGTTGCCCACGCCAAGTGCG
>Ga0214923_10006649_pt1 | contig 12906 bp, 15 predicted proteins | sample LL1510_MetaG_FD_177993 | JGI IMG/M metagenome (GOLD analysis project Ga0214923, IMG submission 177993) | Freshwater microbial communities from Lake Lanier, Atlanta, Georgia, United States - LL-1510 | ecosystem: Environmental > Aquatic > Freshwater > Lake | place: USA: Georgia | collected...
GAAAAGAAGATTGAGGAACTCTGATGTCAGCTCTGATGTCAGCTCTGATGTCAGCTCTGATGTCAGCTCTGATGTCAGCTCTGATGTCAGCTCTGATGACATGAATTAGTACCGTGGCAGCCGCTCCGTGCCAAAGGGGTGGGACAGCATGTAGTCACTGGTTTCAATGGTCATGTCCCGCTTGTCACCATAAATGGGTAACGGCATGTTGTTGGGGTCAGGGATGCCCTCACTGCACCACCGCTGCCAAAACGACTTGTAGTTTGCATCCCACGTCATGTTATCAATAAACTCCCCAATAAACATTTCATCCGCTTTGCGCATGGCCTCGGGGTGGGGCTCTGTGAGTTGAAACTGCTGTGTAAAATAAATCAGCCGGGCCACCAACATCTCTGAGAACGGGACCTGCTCCGCGTAGGGGTTCCCGGTTGTAAACCGCAGGGCTGTGGTCAACTGGTCTCGTAACTGTAGCAGGTGAAGCCCGTCCAAAAACGCAGTAGAAAAGGGCGTGCAAGGGTACTGCGTATGATAAAAGTCACTCAAGCTCTGCATTTTATTTGTAACATGATACAAAAAAATGGAACCCGTGTACCTGTCGTTTGACGTGGGCATCCGCAATCTGGCAGTGTGTAAAGTCACGGCTCACGCCAGTGGTACACTGTCCATTGACCACTGGAATGTGATGGACGTGTATGAAGCGGCCGCCACCACCACCACTGCTGCGGGCGCCAAAGTGAGCATCCCCCAAAACGCACAGTACATGATTGACACGTTGCTGGCGCATGAAGTAAAGTTGCTCCACTTCCCGGCACCCACCGCTGTCCTCATTGAACAACAACCCGGTGGCAAGTTTGTAAACGTGGGCATGAAAGCCCTGAGTCATGTGCTGCAAACCTTTTTTTACATGAAAGCCCCCCACATTCCCATCCACTTTGTGTCGGCCCGCAAAAAGCTTCAAGCCGCTGACAGCCATGAAAAGGGCACGGCTCAAAAAAAGAGGTACAACAGCAACAAGGCGTTTGCCAAACAGAGTGCCCTGGAGCTGCTGGACACCCAGGTGGTCAACAAAGAGGAAGCCGTCGCCATGTACCAACACCACTCCAAAAAAGATGATTTAGCAGACTGTTTATTACAAGCCGTGGCATTTCATGCCGCCGCAGCAGCACCCCCTAAAAAAAAAAGGAAAACAAGTAGTGACAACAACAGCAATAAAAAATAGAGTTGCTCTCTAATCATCAATGTAATCCGGTTCATCTAGTTCCTCTTCTTCTACTTCCTCCTCCTCCTCCACGTCATCTTCTTCCTCCATGCCAGTGTAATACGACTCCTCGTCGTCGTCCTCTTTGTGCCGCACACCACCACCCTCACCCACACTGCTCTCACAGTCCGAGGAGTCAAACTCACTGCTCAACGCGTTCTCCTCCTTGCTGCCATCAACCACGTTCTGATCATCATCTGACAGCACCGGGGCGTCCAGGCCCCACGCCAGCAGCTGCTCCCTCAAGTGCTCATGCAACCGCGGCGGCAGGCCCAGCTTTTGTAACGGGTCATTCACTTTCTTGGGACGCACATGTTTCCAGGTGACCGACTTGGCAACCGCCGTGTTCCACAGCAACACAAAGTCCGTGGTAAAAGGGACTTGAAACAACAGGCTGCTCCCGTACCGCAACTTGTTGTTGTACGGACTGGGCAGCGGTAACATGCACCGGGGTAGGTGCCCGTGCTGTTGTTGTTGACACACCCAAATGGTAACATCAGGGGTGTACTCCTCATCTTTGACGTACACCGTCATGTGCTCCACTTTTTGGTACACGTACTGAACGTGCACAACATCCGGGCGAGGACTACTCACAACCTCTCCCGGTACAATGACACTGGGAGCACACAACACATAAAAGTCACACATTTTATACTTTTGGGCATCACAACTACTTTTATTTTTTGTTTTATTTGCTGCTGCTGCTGCTGCTGCTGCTGTTGCGTTGTATGGGCATTAACATGAACGGGCCGTTAAAAGAGGGATAAAAGTCAACCAGTTTCATCAACAGGCCTAGTGCAAAGTACTGTTGCATCTCCAAGCTGCCCACCCCGGGTTGCAAATCCAACACCTCCAACTCCACCTCCAACACCTCCACGCCTGCCCGGACCGTCTTGGACACCACAAACAACCAGTGTTTGTACACAAACCGTTTTTGTTGTTTTTTAACAACACTGGGGTTGACTGCTGTAAAGTCCTCTGGCAGCACCACGTGCTGCTCTGTGCTCAGTGACGTCCGGATGTCCAGGGTGTTGAACAACGGCGGACTGGGGCCCAGGCAGTACACGTCACAGTTCTGCACCCGTTTTTTAATAACATGTTCCACGGGGACAGGCTCCACCCCCGGTGGTGTAAACACTTTGCGTGTCCGCACCGTGTACTCGCCGATGCTATATGTGTAGTCATGCACCGTTTCCCAGTCAGGGCTTTGAAACGACCACTTGGGAAATGTTGCCAGCTTGGTGCACACGGAATCAAACAACGCCGGCGTCACCCCCGCCTCAAACCGGTTACTGTCTTTGTGTAGCAACCCCAAACGGGCTTCCACCTCAATGTGACGCGGCCCCAACTGAAACAACGGCGTAGAAAACTTGCTGTCAATGGTCAGCAACGTACACCCGGTCGTCACCAACTCTGTCACCGGTGTCAACACGGTTTGGTACAGAGACGGCACAAAAAACGTCGCCATGTAAATATATCCCTTGTTTTGTTTGTTGCTGAATTCTGATTTTTTTTTAACCTCATTTTTTCATTTTTTTCACAACTATGTTTACGTGCCCCCTGTGTTTGGTGACACTCTTGGACACTGGCATTGTGGTGACCAAGGCGTGCTGTCCCGGCTGCACTGACGCCGTGTGTTACTTGTGTTTTAAACAGTGGCAAAACGCGTCACGCCTGTACGAGTGCTTGTGTGGGGTGTGCAGCAACCAAGTGCTCTGGCGCAAAGAGTTGGTAAAAGACTGGAAACCCATGTTGGTGTACACCCGGTTTACCAACCCAGCGGTACAGTTCAACAGCCTCATGAAACTGGATGTCATTGACGTGCATAGTGTTCACACGTACGCTAGCATGTTAGACATCATGTCTTTGCAGCAAATGCTGGCAGTAGCGGAACGGGGTATTCAAGAAAACCGGCACCATCAAGACAATACAAAAGAAGAAGAAGACAGTTTATTAAGTGAACTACTGTTCCCGTCGTCGTCACCAAACAACAAACGCAAAGCGACGACGTCAACAGCGCCACTATCAACATCAATACCAGCGCCACTACCACTACCAGAATCAACACCCTCTCCTACCTTTGAAAAGGCGGAGGAGGAAGATGAAGACACGGAACATGAAGTCTGGGCACCACCGTCACCACTGTGTTGTGTTAAAAAACAAAAGTTGTAATAAAGAGTGGTGTTTTTTTGAAAATGTAGCATCAAAAAAGATCTTATTTTTATGGACAAACTACGGGAAAATTGGTTAGAGTTGGTGTACAAGGGCTTGCATCCTGCTAGTACGTTTCATTTTGGCCCCCTTGTGTGGAACGAGCTGTGGAATGACGCGCTGTGTGAAGGCAACTACAATGAGACAACAAGAGCAGCTACCACGCCGTTAACAATAATAGATGACGCACAAATAAATTTATTGTCGGTTTAACTGTTGCATCACGTTGGACATGTCCAAGCCCTGGGAGCCTAGCATGCCCATGAGAGACCCACACATGGTTTGAATTTTGCGGAGATCAGTGCCGCCGTTGGTAAGTTGCATAGCAAATGCCTGTAGCTCGTTCATGTCCACGTCCCGCATAATGTCCACCGCCAGCTCCTGTAGGTTCAGGTTCTTAAGTGACCCGCCGTTCTCCAGGCTTTGTGCAATGTTCACCGCCTTGGCCTGAATGGTGTTCATCATATTAGACGGCACCTGGTTGTAAATGTTGTACATGTTGGACAGGTTACACAGGTTTTTTAAAAACTCCCAAATGGCGGCTTTGGTTTCCAGGTGCAGGTCGTCGGTCCATTTGTTGTACAAATCCGTGGCTGTAAAAAAAGAAATGTCGGGGTTGTCAAACAAAAAGTCATCCTCCTCAGACACTTGCACGTAGTGGGCAGTGAACGTGTCATGCCACCCGGTAATGTACTGCACCGCCATGGCTTGACGCTCCTCACTGGTTTTTTCAGACGAAAAGTTGTTCTCAAACCCCTGTTTCAGCACCAACACCTTGGGACACTCTGGGAACACGGTGTGTAACTGGGTTATAAACTGTTCCAGCATTTGCACAAACGTGAGCAACACGTTGGTCTGGTTCTCATCACCTGGGGTGGTACTAGGTGTAGGCGTAGGAGTAGTAGGAGTAGTACCGCTATCGCGTTTTTCTTCACTGCTCATGTTTGATTTTTTGTTTAAAAAAACATGACACAAAAAAACAAAAACCCTAAATGTTGTTTCAGTGGACGCGATGCCGTCTCTACTACCCCTTTGTGTGACCTTGTACTCCTCAGCAAGGGAGTTGAATAAAAATGTGGACACGGCGGTGTTTTATTTGCTACTGGCGTGCATCATGGCCCTGCTGGTGGTGAGTAATGTAAAACATGTCAGCTGGATTTTGGTGGCCCCTCTGATCCTGTGGTACCTGTCCAAACCGGTGCAAAAAGCCAGCCAGTTTTTTGTAGAAAACAAGTAAACAATTTCCTGCATTACAAAACAAAACAGAAGAGCAATGACGTCTAAACTTCAAGACCGTGACATGGTGGTCCTGGTGTCGGTTATTCTAGTCCTTGTAGCCATTGTGTTGGTGTGTTGTAAGCAGTCCGTGCCTGCAGCATTATTGGTGGTGTTTGTTATGGTCATACTTGCCATGTCTGTTGATTCTCCAGGGAAGCAGTACTTTGTGTTACCCACCACCACTTCTACCACCACCACTCAGCCGCCGGTGGTAAAAGTTAAACAAGTCAAAGCCAGACCCAACCTTAAACTAGTACCCCAACCTGCTGATGTGTTACCCACTGTGCAGGTGCCACAACTACCGTCACCGCTGTCACCACCGCCACCACCGCCACCACCGCCACCAGTCACTGGACAGTTGCCGGTCAAGGAGGTGACCATTACCAACATCCCGGTGATGCAAACTCAGCCCCATGAAGCCCCAAAAATATGTACTCCTACCACCGCGTACTCCCAATACGCTGTTCCCCCCATGAGTGACACCAACAGTAACAACTACCAAAACCTGTATGTCATGCCCACCTCTGTCACCCGCCTCCCCGAGGAAACCAACCAAACCGTGGCTCAGATTCAAACCAAAACCAACGTGGAGTGCATCAAAAAAGAGATTGGTGCGTTCCCTAAACCCGACCGCATGAAAGGCAATGACGTGTTTTTGGGGGAAGACACGCCGCTCACACTGCAGCTGCAACGCCTAGAGACACAGGAGCAAAACAACAGCGTTATTTGTGAGCCCTCAGGGTCATCCACCCTAGACGCGGCATTGGACGTGTCGCCTGCACCCCGCCCAGACTACAACTTTGTAAAACCCCTGCCAGACTATGTCAAAGAAATGAAAGAAAAAATTAGAAACGAAGGCCTGTACGGCATTCATGGTGACTACAACTGTCAACTCATGAGACGATCTGCTGTAGCAAACACTGGGTTCATTCAACCACTGGAAGCCCGTCAGGAGTGGTTAAGATACCTGGCGTATGACATGCCCAACTACCGTAACCAGTGGCAAACAGCACGGTCCAACACAGTAAACTCGGACACACGCTACTTTAAATAAAACCCAATTTATTCTTGCAACTCGTTAAGAACTCTAGCTAATCTAGGTGACCTTCGTATCACCACCGGAGCAACAGTTCTTTCTGGTGAGGGCGTGGGGGTAGAGTACCCGTCATCACTCTCTCCTGACGTATCTGTAGTAGTAGTTGTAATGACACTTTCTTCTGTGGTGTCGTTTTCTGCCGCTGCGGCCGCCTCTTGTATTCCGCTTGTACGCGCTGAGCGTTCACGTAACAAGGACGCCACTTCTTCCACGGTGACATGCTGGGTTTGACGGGTTACATTATGCCGACCCTCAGGATGTTGCTGCTGACAGTGGCGCTGCAACAGTCTCACCTGGGTGGACAACTCGTTGTTCACCAGTAACAACTCCCGAATGCGGGTGTTGCGCACAAACACCTCATCCTTTAACACGCTGTACTTGCGTTTCAGCCCGTTAAACTTTTGACCCACTTTTTGTTGAAACAGGTGGTTGTTGCGCACCAGCTTTTGTAAACACGGCACACAGTTTTTCATGTGCGTGGCCACACAGAGTTCAACAGTTTCGTGTTCTTTAATGAGGAGCAAACAGTTGCAAGGCGCACACGGCAGCACTTGAGACCCCACGGTAACACAGTTACACAGGTCACAGGTAAACACGGCACGGCAGCCGGGACAGGTGGCCAAGTCGGGAAATGATGTTAACATCATGTTGGTTAAACAGGAACGACACAGCAACAGGGAGCAACACTTCTTGTACACAAAGGTGCGCTGGGACTCATCGTAGCACACCTGACAGACATCCGAAGCAGTTATGGGGTTCATGAGACTTTTTTGTAAAATGAGAGAATGAAAAAAACACGGTTTTTATTTTTCTTGCAACAAACGACACTCTGGTCATCACTTGGTGTTGTTGTCAAACTGGCTGCTGTACCAAGAAAACAGCATCCTATAAAACTTTGGAAGGGTGGAGTGGTTCAGCAGGCGAATGTCAATGTTTTGAAGAGAGTGCACGCCCAGTTCAGAGATGTGACCATCTTCTGGTAGAGGTTGGGGTAGAGGTTGGGGTAGAGGTTGGGGTTGGGGTGGTGTGCGGTCAATGTACAACACCACATTGGTTGTGCCGTATTCATGAATAAAGTCCACCTCATTTTGAAACCGGACGTCGGGTATAATCACCACGTCCGTGCCTTGCTGTTGCTGTGCATCCAGGTAGTAGCGCATGTGTTTTAACCAAAAGTCACTGCCCCATTGTGCTCTCACGTAATCGGTGCCCACTTGCTGTAACATGGCCCGGGGGGACAACCCCCACCGGTCATCCACCTGTTCCTTGGCCTCTTGGTTGTACAACTGCTCCTCTGTCAACAAGAACAACTCTTGACACACCCGTTTCAACGGCTGGGCGTACGCATGAATGGCCACTGTTTTGGGCAACACCTCGGCCGCAAACAAGTCCCTTAAAAAGTTAGCCGCCGTGTCCTTGCCACTCCCCTTGACACCCGCAATTCCAATGACCCACATTTGGTGTTTTGATTTGTTTACATCCTCCCCCTCCAAAAAAAAAACGACAAACCACCACCACCTGATGTTCTAACTTGGCTTGCAGGACAACAGGCTACAGTTTTTTGCCCCCCTCACACTTGACTGTTTTAATTTTATTTTGCTGTCCTTGTAAATAAAAAAAATGGCTAAACATCATCATAAACGCTTAGGCGGTGGGTGGATTACACTTATTACTCTTCTGGTTGTGGGTGCGGTGGTGGGCACCATTCTAGGGATTTACTTTGGAGCCATGAACAAGGCTGACCAGTACCTGCCTCCCCCTCCAAAAAGTAGTAGTAGTAGTAGTAGTAGTAGTGCTAGTCCGGAAGCAATGCGAGTGGCAGCAGGTGCAGACCAGCCCTGCCCGCCCTCTCAAATAAGTGTCAACGGCGTGTGCCAGCCGTTGTGTATCCCCAAGTGTTCCTTCAACCCTGTCAAGTGTGTCAATGGCAGCAACAAGGGGCTACCTGACGGGTGTGGTGACACTTGCTGTGGCTGCTCTGATAAGGAAACCTGTGTCAACGGAGTTTGTGTGCCCACGGACGCACCCAAATGTAATCCTGGCTGTACCTCGGGGCAGACGTGTGTAAACGGCACTTGTCAACCCAACTCAGGCTTGTGCTCACCCGCATGCGCTAGCAACCAACAGTGCGTAAACAACGTGTGTGTGTGTAAACCCAACTGCCCGTCCAACTCCTGTGGCTCTGACGGGTGTGGAGGCACGTGCAACTGCCCTAGTGGCACAACCTGCAACACCAGTAACAACACCTGCCAGGGCTGCGCTCCCACCTGCCCTGCCAACAAGTGTGGTGGCCCTGACGGGTGTGGCGGCACCTGTGGCTGCCCGGGCGGCCAGGTGTGTCAAAACTGTGCCTGTGTCACCGACACCAACCCCTGGATTGGTTGGACCACCACCACCCAGTTTGGGTCCGGGGAACCCACGTGGGGTGCTGACCCCGTCGTGAATGAGTACCTCCCCAAAATCAATGACGAGGCCAACAACCGCATGGGCGCCGCCATCCCGTGGCGGGAGCTGTGCAAAACCTTTGGCAGCAAACAGAACCAAATTGCGGCGGTGGTCAACTCGGCGGCAGGTAAAACCAGTGACAAGGCGTGCTTCTTGGTGCAGCCCATCACCGCGTACCCGGATCAACTGTCCGGGGTGAACGACCCGTTCTACCCTGGGGCGTCCATGTGTGACCCCACCGTGAAGCAGTGTGTGGACATTAACGACCCCTCCATCGCCGCCAAGGACGACAGTGGCAAGGAGTACCCCAGCTACCTCATTTTCCCGTATGAAGGCTGTGGCGGGAACTGCAAAACCACCGCCGGGTCTGGGCCAGACTGCGGCAACGACTGCTTGACCGGCCCAGAACAGGCCATTGGGGCCAACTGTGACTTCTCCAGCCCTGTCAACCCGCTGTGCGGCGCCATGCAGGCGTTGTATGACAACGGCAAGTGGGAGTGGAATGACGCCGTGTCTACCAACTTTATGCAGTACTCGGATGTGTACGGTATTAGCCCCGACACAAAGTACGGCCGGGATGTGTCCGGTGGCATGGCAAAAACAGGGGATGCCAACGCCAACTGGTGCTCCGGTCAGAACATGCACATGGACATTGCGTTGACCACGCCGTACTGGATTGACCGGGGGATGGGGAACATTGCTCAAACCAATGCCACCTCCAACATTGTGATGCGCTACAAGCGGGTGCCCTGTAACTACTACGGCAACCTGGACGTTACCGCCCCCATGGACCCCAACATTGCCTGTCCCAGTGGGTACTACTGGCTAGCACTCAACTCCCCGGCCAGTGCCTGCAACACCAACGGCAACAGCATCCTGAACCCCGGGGACCCGGCGTGGCCCATGTCAGGTGCCGCCAACCATGCGTGCTGCGGCAAGCCGTCCAACCCCACCCCCTCCGGCGGGGCACAGTGTGGACTGGGTCAAATGTTTCAAGCCCCTGGTGGGGCCTGCCCCTGCCCGGCAGGGCAGTGCTTCTTTAACACCGGCCCCACCCTGGATGGCTCCAAGGGGCTGTGTGGCCAGTGTGGGACAGGCCCGTCAGCCTGTGGAGATGGTCAAAAGTGTTAGTTCGTGTTTATTAATAAAGAACAGTCCAATACGAGTTGTAAAACAGGGGGGTCTTGGCGGCTTGACCTAGTTCAGCCGCAGTGGGAGCAGCACACCCAGTGGGGTTTGTAGCCGTGGGCACGGGCACCGTCCCCGGGCAACAACACCGGGTGCTACCATTACAAGTAAACTGGGCGCTAGGGTTCTTACAGGCCGCACCCGCAATGGCGCTGTTTACGGGCATGCCTAAACTAGCACACGCCGGTGGTGCCCCACAAGCATTGTCACAGTAGGAGTTGGAGTACTTTCCAGCAGTGGGGTCGGGTTGACAAGCCCCACTAACACACGAGTACTTGGACGTCCCCGTGGTACACATGTTATTACAAGTTTTGGTTAAGTACGCCCCGTTAGGGGTCTGCTGGCACGTGCCGTTCACACAGCCGTACTTGGGTGCGGTGGTGCCACAGGTGCCACCACATGTTTGGTCCGGATACGTCCCGGTGGGGCTCTGCTGGCACACCCCGTTCACACAGCCGTACTTGGGTGCGGTGGTGCCACAGGTGCCACCACATGTTTGGTCCGAATACGTCCCGGTGGGGCTCTGCTGGCACGTGCCGTTCACACAGGCGTACTTGACGCCACCACCACCACCACCACCACTGCAGGTGCCACCACAGGTAGAGTCAGAGAAACTTGGCAACGGATACGTGTTGTTGTTGTATTGAATACAGGCGTTGTTCACACAAGCATACTTAGAATTGGTGACGTACCCACACCCGTTCTCAGCCAGTGGCCCTGTGCAGTTAGGAAACGCGGTTTGAAAGTCACTGACACCACTGCCACCTCCTGCATTCAAAATGTCCACCCACGCCTCCACAACACCTTTGGCACTGGTACTACCAATGCTTGTTGTTTCACACGCCCCGTTGTACCCGCCGTAGCACCAAAAAGCAACACCAGCACCCTTGCCCGCACGAACGTTGTCCACCATTTGTTGGATCATGGGGGCACAACCCAAAAACGTACCCCCCATGGGGTACGTGGCGTACAGGAACTTGCTCTGAACAGCAGCTGGCAGCACCTTCAGTGACTGACTCAAGTAGTCGCACCACGACCCGTAGCTGGCACTAGCTGCATTCCAGGGGCCACCGTTGTACAGCATAAACACGACGTAGTCACAGGCACTCAAGTAGTTGTTAAAAAATGACACAGGCGGCTGCTTGGCCACATTTCCAAACACCGTGAACGTAATGACGTACGTGGGGTCCATGGACTTGAGTTTTTGTGACAGCTGCCCCACAAAGTCGTACACCGAGGGTGTGACAATGCCCTCCAAGTCCCAGTCAATCCCATGTAACCCGGTGGACACAAACACGTTGTTAAAAAACGTTGCCCACGCGGCAACTCCACCCGCTGCCATGGCAGTCCACTCGGCATCACCCGCATTGGAACCACCAAAGGAAATGGTCACCGTGCCGGGAATACTTTTTGCAAGAGTGGGGCTCATCAAATATGTAACTGCGTTTACAATGCTCTCCGCCGTGAAAGTTGACAGCGCTCCAGGTAACACCGAGGACAGCGCCACAATGTGGGCTTTACTCTTTACCCAGTCGGCGCCACCACTCCACACCATGGTCACTATGGAACCGGTAGCACCAGCCTTGACGTTACGCCCTTTTAGCGCACGGTTTGAATGCCTGTGTTTCATACTAGGTTTTTTTATATATAAACCAATCATTTTTTTTATTACAAGTGTAGCAACGTTTGCAGCTGCTGCACACTGTCTAGCTCCCCTTTGGGAGGAAACTGCCAGTACACGGTACTGTTTACTAGTTGTTGACAGGCAAACATGGCTTCTCCTTTAATAGAAGACAAGATCTGACACCGGTGCCGAGACAGCAGCCGGTGACACTCCTCTAACAGGTCAAGTGGCTCCTCAAACAATGCAGAACCCGCAACCGCACAGGCCGTCCTAAAAAACTCTGGCAGGTACATGACGTAACACTTTAACTCGGTACACACTGGTGGCGTCAGGTTACACAAAAAATTTAACACCAAAAACAACACCGGCAGGCCTTGGTTGTACACCCTTGCACACTCTAATAAACACGGCCACACGGCGGAGGAAAAGTGGTGGTACACCCTGTTCCAGTCACCCCCACTGGCCACCACCGGCGGCACGTCAGCACACTCCCCAGTGAACACTTTGAACCGCTGCACCAAGGACGGAAACGTGGACTCAAAAATGGACAGGCCGTCTGTACAGGAGAGGCGTCTTGTGGGACACTTGAGGGACAGGACCCTCAAAATAGACAACAGGTGGGGTTTGCCCTTGCAGTATTTTACAAACGTCTTGAGGTTAACTTTGGTGCGGGGGTCATACATGGGCGCACCACTCATGGTGTAGTGTATCACAGTAGCGGCCACGGAGTAGCTGTCAAACACTTCACTGTGTTTTTCTTTGGCTTCTTCTGGTGGGGCGTAGTGCTTGGTACACACTTCATCACTCATAAGCATATCATCTGCGTGGAGCAGCGCCTTGGTAGACCTCACCCCCCCAAAGTCACACAGTGCCACCCGGGGTCCACCAAACACCAGCACATTCCCGGGTTTAATGTCACGGTGCATCAAATCACAGTGGTTCATGTACGCCACTGCTCTCAACAGTGACCACAACACAAAGTGGACTGACATGTACTCAAACCCAGGTAACCCCCGCCGAAACCGGTGACACATGGCAAAGTACAGCAAAGACACATCTGCCTTTTCAAGCGTCAACGTAGTGTTGGCGTTCTCATCTACTTCAATGGGTTTTAAGTGGCGTACAAGTTGAGGGCAACCATTACCCAACCGTGTAAACGCCACAATTTCACGTAGTGCGGAGGGGCACACAATTCGTTCCGGGTACATGCCATGTTTATGAGAAATGCTGGGCACCTTTTTAGTGGCGTAGCCGTCACACAGCATCACAACACCAAACGTGCCCTTGTCGTACTGTTTGCTGCTGGACCGTTGTTTTTCACAAAACCGACAGGGCGGGTCACAGTCTTCTGTGGAAAACCATCTTGGAAACAGCTCCGGTTCTTCTTGTTCCTCTACTTCCGCCATAAACTTCAAAAATGACAACAACAAATAAAACAGTTTTTTTTATGGTAAAGGTTTTTAAAACGTGCGACGGATGTTGCTGGGTGCAAACAGGGCTTGGTTGGCGTTGGGACCTCCCTGAGGATAGTACGGGTTAGAAAACCCTGCGCCTCCTCCCCGAGGTTGTGGCTGAGGTGGCTGAAACTGCTGCATGGGTGGATAACCCGGTTGCTGCTGCAGTTGCTGCTGCAGTTGCTGCTGCAGTTGCTGCTGCTGCATGGGTGGGTAATAACCCTGCGGTTGTGATTGCTGCTGTTGCTGCTGTTGCTGCTGGTGCATGGGTTGGTAGTAACCATGTGCTTGTGGTTGTGGTTGCATGGGTTGGTAGTAACCATGTGCTTGTGGTTGTGGTTGTGGTTGCATG
>Ga0214923_10006650_pt1 | contig 12906 bp, 14 predicted proteins | sample LL1510_MetaG_FD_177993 | JGI IMG/M metagenome (GOLD analysis project Ga0214923, IMG submission 177993) | Freshwater microbial communities from Lake Lanier, Atlanta, Georgia, United States - LL-1510 | ecosystem: Environmental > Aquatic > Freshwater > Lake | place: USA: Georgia | collected...
AAATACAAAGGAGTTCCAAATAAACCACCTCCCATTATAATCTTTGATGTAAATAAATGTCTCAATCAACATATTTTGGAAGTCATTCTGCAGGAGTTGGCAAAGTGCGTGTTGCAGATAGTTCTCAACTATTGAATGCCGTAAAGATACAGACCATCCAAAATTCTACTAGAAGCGATGGATTTCCCGTTCAAGGTCATTTATCGTATTTCAGACCTCAAATGATTTCACAATTCAATCCGACCCTGCAACAAATCCGTTATGGTGTCTACTACCAAGCACCGAATAGGTAAAAATATAGTGCGTTAAAACAATGCCTGGTTTTAACGGAGTTACTGCGGGATTAAATTTAAAAAATACAACAAAATGGTCTGTGGGTTCACTTCATCGTGTAGCCCCTATGCCGATGGCGCACGTTGTTACTCCGGCAGTAGTAGCACCTGAGCCGGTGGCGCATGTTCCTGCCATGGTAGCACCTGCGCCTGCCATGGTAGAACCTGCGCCTGCGGTAGTAGCACCTGTTCCTGCCATGGTAGAACCTGTTCCTGCCATGGTAGAACCTGTTCCCGAACCTGTAACATCTGTTTCTGTTCCCGTGATACCCACACCCGTTCCTGTAAGAACTACTCCTAAAACAATAGTATTGTTTGCCCCAGGCAAATCACAACCAGTAGAACCTGCCAAACCGGCACCTCCTAAAAAGGTAAAGATAAACGGAGTTGAATTTTTTCAGTAAAATGGATGCACTCATACATATAGTACCTGTGTGTAAAAATGACAATCGTAAAGTGCTGTTTTCTGATAGATGCGACTGCGTCCATGGGACTTTGGATTGAAGCGGCCAAAACTCAAGCACGTACAATCATGAGAGACCTCATGGAAGAACACCCTACACAGAGGTTCTTCTTTGCGGCCGTATTTTACAGGGATTTTGAGGATGCTACTCCATTCATTGAAATTCCATTTCAAGATGACATTACGTTTGACATACAAGATGTTCGGCCAATTGGAGGTGGAGACATTCCAGAGGATGTAGCTGGTGGATACGAACGAGTACTTTCAATGGATTGGTCAAATGCAGATGTAAAGTTCTGTTTCCACATTGCAGATGCCCCGCCACATGGTCGTGAATGGCATACTCCTGACATTGAAGATGCATACCCTTCTGACGTACTATCGCGCCGTCCACTGGAAGACACCATACGCGACCTTCACGACAATGAAATTCGTCTTACGATATTTCGTGTCAATGAAAGTCTGAATATAATGATTGACCGATTTGTTTCAATCTATGGAAATGAGCTCCACGTAGAAGAGCTTCCACACGACTATTCGCCTATGATTGGTGGAGATGTTGCACGAATGTTGTCAAGGGGTATTACACGACAAATTACAGAGACGCTTTCTCTCATTGATTAATAATGGAAAATATCAAAACACAAGTAGAAGTGCGTTCTCAAGCACTGCCCCCTGCTTCTCTTGAAGTTCTAAAAAAACTAAGACAGGAAAAATGCTCATCGTCACATCCATTTCAACTACAAACATTTCAACTTTTTTTACGTCGTATTCTGAGTCCGGATAGCCCTATACGAAATATGTTGTTAGTCCATGGAACTGGTCGAGGCAAATCATGTAGTGCCATTCAGGTCGCCGAGGAGTACATTATGAGACCCGAATTTCAGGAAAAGAGAGTTTTAATTATGGCATCTGGAAGTGTCCAAGAGAACTTTAAAACGCAGATATTTGATGTCTCTCGTGTCAAAGAAGACAATGGCATTTTATTGTCACAACAATGTACGGGTAGGCGATATTTGGATATGCTAAAACGAGCACAAACCGAAAATCTACGATGGGAAGATCCGGAAAGCCGTGATAAATTACGTACGATTGTTACACGAATGATTAATGATTTTTATGAATTCACGGGTTACATACAATTTGCAAATACAATTGAGAAAAAGCGCATAACACTAAGAAAAGATGACTTTGAATCGTGGGTACATGAAACATTTGATGGAAGACTTGTAATCGTAGATGAGGCACATAATCTTCGTGAAGGAGCTGAAAAGGAAAATAAACTGGCATCAGATAGTTTGCAATTAATCACAAAAATTGCAAAGGGCATGACATTGGTATTATTAACTGCCACGCCAATGTACGATAATTTTCAGGAAATATTGTTTTTCTTTAATTTGTTCTTGTGGAACGACAAGCGACAGGGTGCTGATGAAAAGATAATCATGCCCGTTTTATTCAACGTAGATGGTACATTTAGAAATCCAGATGCAGAAGCACAATTCAGGGGATGGTGTTCAGAATACATTTCGTTCATTGGAGGAGAAGATCCTTTTACATTTCCATTTCGTCTCCCTCCTCCGGATGCAATGATTTCACCAATAGATCGTAAGACTGACTTTCGGGGCAAGAAGATAACAACGCAACGAAAGTATCTTCCGTTGGTAAGTTCATTTGTAGAAAGTCCGCAAAAGGAGCGTGTACAGGAAATTGCTGGAAGGCTTCAGGAAGACATGATACAAACTATTGTAGTGTCTCCAGATGGACGAAGCATAAATGACTGCTTTGGTAAGGCTTCCAATACGGCTAAATTTCAATATAAATACAATACTGAGATACAATTTTTAAGTCCTTCAAACCTTCGCAAACATGCCTCAAAATTTGCAACAATAATCAAGTGCATACAAGATTCCAGTGGAATAGTATTTGTATTTTCAAATTATGTTCAAGGAGGTGTTTTGCCTTTTGCGATTGCTCTTGAAGAACATGGATTTGAACCGGCTATTGGCACAAAATTACTTGAAAATCCCTCTGGCGAATTCAAGGGCTCGTCACAAGGCAAGTATGCGTTTTTAACATCTGAAATGTCGGAAAGACAAGTACAAACCCTTATAAGAAGACTACGTGCACCCACAAATGCCAATGGAGATGACATACGTATTATTTTGGGGTCTCCAAAGGTATCTGAAGGCATTGATTTCAAAAATGTTCGTCAAATTCACATTTTAGATCCGTGGTACAATATGAGTCGCATAGAACAAATCATAGGTCGCGGTCTTAGAACATGTTCTCATTCCTCACTTGATTTTCAGGACCAAAATTGTACAATATATCTGCATATTTTGCGATACCTTGATGAAGCTAGAGAAACCTACGATGAATATGTCTATAGAACATTTGTGGAAGAAAAGGCCAAGAAAATCGCTGTTGTAAAGAGAGTATTAATGGAAAGTTCTGTTGATTGTACGTCACAAATGAATACAAATCAACTTCCAGACGCATGGAGAAGTTTAGTAGTTCCGCAGAGAAGATCTCAAGACAGAATGTCTGTAGAACTTCCTTTGAGTCTCATGTCAACTCCTACATTTATGGATGGAACGCCTTCTTTGGTATGCAGAATAGGAGATAAAGTTCCGGATCCGGAATACGTGCGTCCTCTTTCTTCATATCTTGATGTACGTGATGAAATATTTAATAAAGTACAAAAACTATTTGAAGATAAGCCTATATGGCGAGAGGCTGATTTATTTGAAGCCCTGCGTTATGCGCCAGAAGTCGTAACATACATTCTGGAAAGTGCGGTTGAAGAACGACTGAAATTAAGAACGTCATCTGGCAAGATAGGTACACTTGAAAACAAGGGAGGACTTTATGCTTTCACAAGTGAGCCCAATCAAACACTCTATGAACGTACGACAAAGAATGAAACCGAGCGCCGTCTGAGTATTCCTATTACGCGTGTGGATGTAGGTGGTGTACAGGAAAGCAAGGAGCCGGAACGGCCTGAATATAAATTTCCTTTTGATGTCTCAAAGTTTTCGCCAGAAGTACTTGATTGGTACATTGTTGATCAAATTATGAAACCAGAAGAAAAGATAGACCTGTTATTGAAAGAACGAGATTCAGATAAGCCATATGTAAGAGGACTAAAAATTGACGGCGTTCATTACATGGTTCTTGGTGATGGAAAAATATACAATGAACGCAATGAAAAAGTAGAACCAATTGGTGCAGAACTTGATGCCTTTAATATGTGGACAACTACGCACATGGACAGAATAGCCAATGAAATCAAAACAAATAATAGAATTATATGTACACTAGAAGAACAGACGCTGAAATTTGCGGCATTTGAGGTTGGAGAAGATGGACATATACAAAGAATAAAACGAACAAAGACAATCAAACCCAAAGAATGTTCATTTTTCAAGGTGGCAGAACTAGCAGGGTTTGTTCGTGAATTTGGTACAGAATTTCCACCTCAAGCCAGTAAAAAGGACAACCAGTGTATATTTTTGTCTCTGCTTGCTCGTCAAGAAAATCCAAAGACACTATGGGTTCTTCCAGAAATATGGAGTGTTCTTTCCAATCCTGTGAATTCAGTATTACTGCGAGCAAAAATCGCTTAAAACGAACCATAAATTGAATATTTACTTATAATAGAAAGATGTACGAACGCCGAGAACTCACACGAAATATTACGATTCCGGCCAAGCACCTCCAACGAAACATTCAAAGTTCGTTTCTTTCGCAGATTAAGGCTACGATAGAGGGACGCTGTGGAACAGAAGGATATGTTCAACCGAGGTCTTCATCAATCGTTGAATATTCTCTTGGGACTCTGAACATTTTGCAACCCGGAGTACAATATCGTGTGAAATTTCAATGCGATATTTGTTATCCACACAAGGGGCAAATACTAAAAGCTCCCGTTACATTTCGCAGTAAAATTGGAATTCATTCGGAAGTCAGTCCCCTGCGTATTCTTCTGCCAAGAGACCTTCATATTGGAAATTCTGATTTTGAAAGCATTCAAGAAAACGACGAAATAGAATTTGAAGTAGTTGGATCTGAATTCAAGCAAAATGATGAGAATATATTTGTGCTTGGACGTCTCGTCAAGAAGTTCGCACAGGTCGTAGTAGAAGAAGCGCCTGCTAAGCCGGAAGAACCTGTTGTAAAAGAAACCGCACCCGAAGAAGAGACAAAGTCCGTAACGTTTGCGCCACCTGTAGAAGAAAAGAAAGAGCCTGTAAGACGCAAGAGGCGTTTAGCACCAACCACCTCATTAACTCTAAATGTCAGTGGAAATGGAGCAACTGAAAGCGCGTCTGGAGAAGCTGGACCAGTTTGAGCACGAGCAGATATTTACAATCGTACGTAGGCATACAAAAGAATATACCCGTCAGGGAAATGGAGTATTTGTGTCATCCAAAAATATATCTGCAGAGTGTCTTGCGGATATAAAAAAGTATGTTGATTTTTGTTTTGACCAACGAGAGCAAATGAAGAAAGACAATGAATTACGCATACAATACGAAAAACTAGTAAAAATAGAGTAAAACGGGTAAAATCTTTTGTTTTTGATCTCAGAGAATAACAATGGAGAGGGGGTTGAAAGATGCCCGCGTCGTAACTGAGTTCATTGCATACGCAAATGCATCCAGAACCGCAGAATTTGAAGTAAAAGTTCTAGCGGGAAGAATACAAACACGCGATATTGCGGATCGTATTCTTTCTAGGTTGCAAGAAATTTCAACACGGACATCTGATGAAAATCGTTTGACGTATATTGTACCTGGAGACATTCGTGTTCATGTAGTTGGAGTATCAAACATACATAAAGTTTGTAGTACAAATTCATTTAAAACTATTCCGGTGGATGTAGAACGAAAAACAAGATATTTTGCATCAATTGACCGGGGAGAAGAGCCATCGGAAACAAAACTTGAAACCCGGGATGTTTTGGAAGCACCGGATTACTACTGCAGATTTACTTTGCGTACAGAAAAGCATCTCAAGAATGACTATTCGGGTGATGTAAACGACCCACATGCGCACATTCGTCTAATACATCGTCAGTCGTTTTACATTCCTGGGAATGAATTTCGTGTGGACTTTTCAATGGTAAAATCGCGTGTCGGCAAGCAAAGTCTCAGGGAAACGCTCAAGAACATTCCGACGTATGAATTGGAAGTTGAATATACTGCAAGAGAAACACCACGTTCTGAAGTGGAAGTTCGTAGTAGTTTGTTTAGACTTCTTGAGACGATTATTGGGGTTTATCAGGAGAGTAACTACATACTTTCTGAAAGTGACATTCAACGTTATTCGCAAGAATTTCGTTTGTCTGGTAATTTGTTTTATCAGCCAGTTACCATTGAGCGTAGTCATCTAGTAAAAGAACGGCCATATAATATTCTATCCGGATATACCGTCACCAACAAGGCAGATGGCATACGATGCGGTCTATATGTTACTCGTGATCGCAGGGTTATCCGTGTAAATCAGCGTCAAGTTTCATTTACTGGATTGTTCGCACGAGATGATTCGCATGTAGAAGACTTCTTGGATGGCGAATATATTGCAGAAAAGAATCTATTTTGTATATTTGACATGTATCGTTACAAGGGTGTTGACTTGCGTAGACTGCCGTTGTTTACAACGGACGAAGACGTTCAAAAATTTCCAATGTCATCGCGATTGGGCTGTGCCAGAAAGTTTGTCTCAGATATTGTTTCAGATTTTACGTCTTCTCCTGGAGAACCGCTTAGAATTGAGACCAAGATGTTTCTAGCTGGAGACAACTCTGCAATGGAGGAAGCCATCACTAGAATTCTGGACACTGAATTTGAATACCGAACAGACGGGCTTATATTTACACCTCGTAATTCTCCTGTTGCTCCTCCTACAGATACACGAGGTAAGACATGGCTACGGGTGTACAAGTGGAAGCCCCCGCATCAAAATTCAATTGACTTCTTGTTGAGATTTGAAGATGAAATTACATATGATCCGCTCATGAAACGAGCATGTAAAAAAGGTACTTTATTCGTGGGTCGTTCGGCTGCGGATGATTTTGTATATCCGTGCGAGACTTTGACAGGTGAATATGTACCACCTAAGCTTCCTGCGGATCTTCAATTTGGAGGACTTTATGTTCCTTCAATATTTCAACCTGCGGCGCCACGTGATCCAAATGCATACGTTATCTACTTGGAGCTCAATGATAAGAATATTCCTATAGATGAAGAAAAACGCAAGATAGAAAGCAACACAATTGTAGAGTGTTCATATGACATAGAACATCGGCGCTGGAATGTAATGCGAACGCGGTATGATAAAACATATGAATATCGTGTATTAAATCAAAATCAATTTGGTAATGACATCAAGACTGCAGATAACATCTGGACATCCATTCACGTTCCTATAACTGAAGAAAATATACGAAATGTTTATACTTCTCCTATTGATGATACATATGAGGACGATATGTATTACAGGGACGAAGTTACATCGCGAGATCGTATTTTAAACCAAGTATATAAATTTCACAATTGGGTCAAGGAGCAACAATATTTGAAATATGTTGTACCCGGAAATACTATATTGGACATTGCTACAGGGCGTGCGGGCGATCTCGAAAAGTGGATAAAAACCCGAGCATCAAAAGTATTTGGTGTGGATTATTCGCTTGGAAATCTAACAAGTCCACGCCAGGGAGCGTGTGTGCGATACTTGAAACGAAAACAACAACCCGGATATATTCCCAAGGTATTGTTTGGTCAGGCAGATATGACTAAAAAGTTTGAAGAACAGGATAATAAATATCTAAAGATCGTATTTGGCGATGAGCCTGCGACAACGCCGTATCTATCGGACTTCAAGAATATCAATTTTGATATAGCTTCTTGTCAATTTGCACTACATTATGCATGTGAAAGCGAAGAAACATTCAAGACATTTGTTTCAAATCTATCGCACTGCAAGTCTATATTCTTTGGCACGTGTTTGGATGGCAAGGAAACATATAAGCTTCTAATGGGTAAAAATCGGCATACCTTTCGGGAACGTGGTGTTCTGTTTGCAGAGATAACCAAGAAATACGAAGACACCGGCGAATGGAAAGAAGAATTTGGCCAGCAGATTGATGTATTGCTGGAAACGATTGTAAAGCCGACACCGGAGTTTCTGGTTCCATTTGAAAAGGTTGTTGAAATTTTGAGTGATTCTGGATTTGAATTAATAGACAGCAAGTTGTTCGGCGATATATACCAAAACCAGACACAATATGGATTTGGAATACCGGAACAGACATTTAGCTTTCTGTATAGGTCGTTTGCATTTCGTAGGGTTGCAATGCCTTCCGCGGAGGAAGAGCCTCCTAAAGAAGAAGTCAAGGCAGAAGAAGAGCCTCCTAAAGAAGAAGAGCCTCCTAAAGAAGAAGAGCCTCCTAAAGAAGAAACAAAAGTCGTACCAGTACGACGCAAGAGGATTGTCAAGGCTGTTACAGAGCCTTTGCCAGAGATACTTTACTTCTTTAGTAAAGAGCCTGAAAACAAAGAGTTTTCCAACTTCTTTGAAACAACCTTCAAAATTGACGACATTGAATACAAGTCTGCCGAGCATGCATTCCAGGCACTGAAAGCAAAAACATTTGGAGACGAAGAAATGTTTACAAAAATCATAAAGTCTAAATCTGCACAATCTGCAAAGTCTTTTGGAAAGAAGGTCAAAGACTTCAAAGAAGACATATGGAATGAAAAGAAGGAACAAGTCATGAAAGATATTCTGAGAGCGAAATTTACACAAAACTTGGAACTTCGTAAGAAGCTACTTGACACGGGCGACAAGATGCTTGCATATGCAGATGCACGTGATAAATTCTGGGGAATAGGAACATCTGCAACTACTGCTATTGCTAAAGATCCAAAGAAATGGAAGGGAGAAAATAGACTTGGAAAGCTCTTGATGGATCTTCGTACGGAACTCCGAGCAGAGTAAAACGGATTTGATTTCTATTAAAAAGACCAAACACTGATGGCGCACTCTATACCTTCTGTGTTTCCGCATAGGACTGAATTGCATCATGCAACAATTATAGTTAGAAACAAAATACTTGCTTCTGCCTATAATCGGGTTGGTTCAAGGTCTCGTGGCTGTGGATGGTCTGACAAAACAATACATGCGGAACGCGCGGCAATTAAGCGTCTTGGCGATCTTTCTCGTCTACGAGGTGCCACATTAATTGTTGTTCGCTATGGAAAATCTGGAGAATTAAAGAGTTCAAAGCCGTGTCATGATTGCGAAATACTACTTGAAAAATGTATGCGAGAATATGGACTGCTCAAGGTTATTTACTCTTAGACTTGTAAAAATCCGAATATGACATTTCCTGACGTGGTTGTGTGTTATTGATAACCGGTGAAACCCATCTATTAAACAAACGTTGACCAACTTCTTTTGAGGCCTGATCTTCTGTAATCTCACCTTTTTCAATGCGACGTTTTTGATTTAACATGAAAAAGAATGTCTCATTTAACTTATCTTCCATATGCATTGCAAAGATAGATGGATAGTTAAAATGCAGGGCTTGATTTTCTTCAATTAGTTTCTTTGTGTATTCTCGAATGTCGGTGTTCTTTAGATTTCTATGGCGTTTTTTGCTGTCATCCATGTTGCGGACCATCGCCTGAACTTCTGTAGCACTATAAAAAATATCGTCCATTGTATTAGTTTTATAGTTGATAGTAAATAATGGTAAATATATCGCTACCAATGCCAACGTTTGGACAACCCGAACTTGCCAAACTTAATGCAGGTTCTCCTATTCAAGCATCTCAAGAAGCAGTTGCTGGTGCGACAGCTGAACATAATAATGCCATACAAAATTTAGGTGGTCCTATGACCGGAGGGTCGGTTGTCGTAGAGAACCCTCCTGCGTTTGTGTCGGCAGGAGGTATAAATCCCAAGGGCGTATACGCAGATTTACTGCAAGCAGGAAACCAAGCCGTTGTTGATGCAACATATGACGGGGCTTCGCGGTTTCCAGCTGCAAAACTAGGCGGAAGAAAAACAAAAAAGAGATATAATGGCAGGAAAAAGCATAGAACTCTACGGAAGCATCGGCGGGCTGTTCGCAGGTCTCGTGGCGTTCGGCATACTCGCCGTTAGCTATGTATTTTTTATGAAAAAAACATACATTCGCAGTGATTATCTTGCAGGATTTATTATTATCAATATTTGCTTCTTCGTCGGGCTAGTAATTTATACATATTATGTATCAGAGCGCACTATTGTGCCAAGTTTTTAGATGCGGTTCAAGCTTCTCAATAAAATTCACACATTCTTCGTGAGATTTAAGAGATGTCAAGTTGATTTTACCTGTCCGGAATATACAAGCCGTCCATCTCTCTGGGAATATGACTTTAACACAGGGTGAAACATCTGGTTCAAAATCTGCTTGAATTCCAAGTTCTTGAAAGTATCGTTGTATACCTGCCCGAGAAACCTTAATGTCGTCAATGAATTGTGTTGAATAATTCATTAATAGCACACGTCTTGATAGATGTGTCCAGTCTCCCGATAGAATACACGCAGGATGTATGTATTTCTGAAGAATTTCCAGAGTAGACGTTTCATATAAAGGATCCAATATACCCGTCATATGAAACACACCATTGTGAAATATCTTGATTGTGATTTCCTTTTCAGGAAGGCGTCCATGACCATCGCTTAGTACAACAGCAGTCACAGAATTATGTCCAAATCCCGTGGTTGTCTGAGGCTTTGGATTACGACGCTTAATCCGATCTCTCTTGCTTTCTCCACGACGCAAGACGCCTCGCTTTTCTATCTTGATAATTCCTCCTTCAAGCTTTATGTTATAAAGCATCTCATTGGTGTCCAATTTCAAGTCGTACTTATGCAGAACTACCATCGTTGAGAGCTTGGGTGTTTTCAGCATTTTTGTCATCCAATAAAAAGAGCTTTGATATTCCGTTTTTCCATGAAAAGGGCAATGTAAAAGGATTTCTAACTGCTATCAATACTCTAAATTTTCGTATGGCCTTACGCATTCTAGTCTCCTCTTGCGGAGACAGCATGAATAATGGATCTAAAAATCCCAAATAAATTGTTGCATCACTATGATGTGCATATATTGTTTCCAGTTTGTCCACAAGTTCTGAACTCATGTGCTTGGAAAGATCTATACAATTTTTTGGAATTTCTGGAATTTGTTCACAATAAACTTCCAGCATATTCTATAATGAGAACCCGAAAGTTTAAATTCCCACGAAAAATGCGGAAATCTTATTGTTTGAAAACTCCCTGTCGTAAAATGGGATTCACACAAAAAGCATCATGTCGGCCGTATAAGAATTGTTATTTAAGAGGACCTGCTGGACTTTCTGGTGGTTTAAAAAGACCTGCATAAACTTCGTCAATTTGTTCTGGAGTAAAAGGTACTCTGTATTCTTTTTCATGCGTCCCAACCCGCAGAATGGCGTGTCTATCTATAATTTCTCCTATTTCATAAATATTTTTTATTGACTTTGGTTTGACGTATTCTCCGTAGTCGAAATCGATTAATCTCAATTCTCCATCTTTATTTGTCATGAGATTTGCATCAGACAAATCGTTATGTTGAAGTCCATTTTTAAGCATGTGCGTTAACAACGCCGCCAATTCGCGCATAACCTTAGGAGTTGGACCAGGAAATTTTCCTGGGAACTTTTCCTGTACATAATAGACCTTTCCACTGCAGAGCCCAATACCGCCAAACTTAGGACCCACTTTTAATGTTTGTGCCGTTCTTAATATAGCTGATAATTTCTTGCGTTCTGTTTCTTTTGTAAGATCTGAAGTCCGAGGAAGCACTACAATTTCTTTGAGAATTTTTCCATCTTCAAAATCGTAGACATTGCCGTGTTCTCCCGATGCGAATGGCTTCGTAGTTTTAATTATTTCAATAATTTTTTTACAGGCCTCCATTTATCTTAACGTAAACAAATAAAGCACTTGGTGTAGATCTCCGAGAATTTCATCGCGAATATTTAGTAGGTCTGTATCGGTCTTATCTAATTTCTTTGGGAGATTTTTAATAAGATAATCAATTCCAGTTTGTATAAGATGTGCCCCATTTTTATCAGTTATGTCATGAATGTGGAATTCTGATGTTTTCTTAGTGAATTTAGGTCTTCCGTATTTTCCCATATAGGCCTCTGTAAATTTGTCGATATGGTCATCCAAAGAAGACACCAAGTCATCTGTTGCCTTGTGTCTTCCAAAACTATAAGTCTGCCAATGATATACCTTTACCTGATTTCGTAGCATAAGTAAAACCTGCAAAATTTCCGAGGACATTTAATATAATGATGAGAAATACTTATAGCCACAATGGTATGTTTGTAGCGACTTCCACACCGAGAAAAGAGTGGAGAGTTATAAGAAAAACATTATGCATTGACTCTCGTGATCGTAACATACAATCCGATATGCAACATCCGGGCGATTACTATGTAACTCTTCCTGCAGTATATAAAAATGTGCGTGCAATCACATTAAAGTCATATGAGATTCCAATGAGTTTTTTGACATTTACGCGCTGTCAAGGCAATACTGAATTTAATATAAATATCAATGGAAGCACATACCAACTCTTGATAGACGACGGAAATTATCCCATTCAGGATTTATTAACAGATCTTCAAACGAAATTAAATACGCTTAGTGAAGGAACATTTACATTGACGCAACTAGTTGGTTCTAACAAGGTAGTTATAACAAATAGCACTGCAAATGTATTTACCCTTCTTCCGCAATCGGCGGCAACGAGTACAAATTGTGGTGAACAATTGCCATTTGATCGCCAAATAGAATATGGCCTTCCTTATTATCTTGGATTTTTAAATAAGCCATATGTATCATCTGGAAGTGGTACAATAACCCTTGAAGGAACAACATATTCAAATTACATTATAGGAGACATACAGGCAGTAGGCGATCCTACCACGTATATCATGATGGAACTTGAAGGGCTTAACAAGTTAGATGAAACCTACCTTGAAGGCAAAAAATCTGGAAATGTTGATGGAGCATTTGCCA
>Ga0214923_10006651_pt1 | contig 12901 bp, 15 predicted proteins | sample LL1510_MetaG_FD_177993 | JGI IMG/M metagenome (GOLD analysis project Ga0214923, IMG submission 177993) | Freshwater microbial communities from Lake Lanier, Atlanta, Georgia, United States - LL-1510 | ecosystem: Environmental > Aquatic > Freshwater > Lake | place: USA: Georgia | collected...
CGCCCGGCTCCTGTTGCTGCTGCTCCTGCTGAGGAGGAGGATGAGGAGGAGGAGGATGATGTCGTCGAGGCACCCCCTCCCCCCAGCCGTGTAGCCCCTTCTGCAGGGAAGAAGGTGGTCAAGCGTACAGGAGGTAAGTAAATGGTCTTTGGCAAAGTAAACAAAATTAAATAAAGCAAAATAAAATAGTCGTCTTTTATTTTTCACTGTATATCTTAAGATGAACAGAGAAGACCTTGAAAAATATGATACTGCCCCTAGTTGGGCCCGCGACTGGTGCTATTTTTATATGGTATCTGCTGGCATAAGTGCGTTAACTGCTACCCTGACATTACTACTATTGGTATTTGCATTTAGTGAGATTTTTAGGAAGGGTCGCATAGGTTTAGTATTTCTTTATATCATCGCCTTCATTTTCCAGACTATCAGCTCTTTAGTCATGTTTTGGATGTGTAGAAGCTCGTTAAAAGAAGAAATAAGCATATTTGCAAAGGCGAATGTTTGCTCTAAAGATTAAATTATGACCCTTAGTATTTTATGATATTTTTTATCATAAAATAATTTTAAAAACCACATTATTCGCATTCATTATTAGTACATATGCCAGAAGCACAATCATTTATTGAACTACATGCTGCACCTGCTCCGTTTTTTCCCCCATAAAAGGGCTCCTTTTTTGAAGGATTTAATAAATCGTGTAGGGCATTGTGGCTTAAATAATAAATTAGAGCGAAAATTAATGCATGAACTAAAGCAACTGTGTATATTTTCCCCTTTGGTGGAAGCGTAAATAATACACCGGGTGTCAAAACAAAAAATAACGCAGCCATGACAAGCGTCATTAATTCGTGCATCTTTACTTTATGTTTCTGTTATTCTGCATTGGGTTTGTCTACTTCCCATCCACAGTATAATTTATGGTGCCGTTCTGGAAATCTCTTACACACAGCACTCTTACATGTAGGGAAACTGATAAATTGAATTTGATCAGCAATATGAGTAACTGTTCGTAAATTTTTTAAGTTTCTCGATATCAGGCTTTCGCAATAGTTAATCGCCCACTCCCGCTCTTCTTCAACAATCGGGGTCACTATTTCTCTAACAATGACCTGTTCGTCAATATTAAGTGGAGGTTCAGCTCGTTCTGCACATTTTCGAACGACAATTTCTATTGCAAAATTAATTGCTTCATCAACAATCTCTTTACAGCCTTTTTCATTGCCTCCACCTTTTTTGTACGATTTTGTCCTCATTTTTCTCAAACATCTTTTGCTTTTTCTCATATCTACTAATATATGTTAAATTAATTGTATTTGCTTATTAAATAAATTTAAGTTCGCTTGCCAAATTATATCACCATAGTTTAATAATAGTTCTGTAAACAGGGAAGAGAATTCCATAGAGGAATCGTGTGGTAATAAAGACGGTAGATTGCCGATTGCTATTACGCTTACGTGGCGGTTGTAATTAAATACAGGAGTTGTCCAAGTCGTTGGTTCTTCGTAAATAGATATAGGATTATTAACTTTATTATAGTCGCAACTGATATCAACTATTGTTAAAGGACTGGTATATTCTACGGTTTTTGGGAACCAGTTGGAATCGTTATTTTTGTCAAGCAATATGCAATTAAAGAATAAACTGTATTTTTTAGGGTCAACAGATGAATTTCGCGTTAAAATTTCATATTGTATATTAAGATTATTTAAAACATATATTACGCCCTTTGCACATCGACCATTACCGATTATTCCGATTTTTTCATTCAGACCTTCTATTTTACAATAATCAAATAAAGCGTTTATTGAAGGCCATGGATGTAATTGTGAAATATCCTGTAGTCCATGACGTTTATTATGTGCCTGGCGTAAACCTAATGCCGCACCAACTAGCCCAGCGTAAAACCCAAACGCCAAATAGCGGCTTCCATCAGGGTTTAGAAAATATTCAAGGTCGTATAATTTACTATGTGAAATTTTAAATTTCGTTAGGAGCTGAGTAGCATGAGCCTGATTTTTATAGCTATGGGAAAAATATACATGAGAATGATTATCTAGGTGGTTTAGCTCTTCAAGTTGTAATTCCTTTAGTCCAATAATTAGTGCTTTTTGCTTAAATTTAAACCAGGGTTCGTCTGTAAGAATTGCGTTTGCTTTGGCAAATTCGGCATCAGAAAATACACGGGTTACTGACCGTTGTACAAATACCGTAAATCCTTTTTCGTATAATTTTTTAACGTCTGCTGGGCTTAGTGGAGACCGTGTTTCATTTGAACTTGTTTCGGAACGAATAAATAGAAGCATGTTCTATTATGCTTTTATTTATTTATGTAACAAATATATGATGTCTTTAAAAATTGCTATTATTTGTGCATGCAGGAGCCTGTTTACCGTACCCATCATCATTTGCAGTGCTGCAGCAACCTGATAATGCCTTTCCTAGTCGTGCATCAATAGGGACATCGCCCGTCTGGGCTCTAACTTGTTCCGGGCGGGCAGAGCTGCCAGTAGGAAAAGTACCATTAAATGAGCCACGGTACGCAGCTAACGCACGCTGTTTGCGTTTTAGTGTTGTTAAGGAGGCATCGCGATTAGAATTACCCATTCTAATCTAGCGTAGTTTTTATTTATAGTCAATCCGGGATATTTAAGATGTATCCCACTTCTTGTTACTTAGACCATTACAGTAGTTTGTTAATCTTGACGCAGGCTCATTTGTATCTCTATATTTCTTGAATCCACATTGTAAAAAATCAGGTTGCTGAGGCTGTGGTGGCGTTATATCTATAAATCGCCGTTCCAAATTAATGCTATTATCTATGTTTAGGTTGCTCCTAACCAAGTCGTCTAGTTTCCGTGTAATTAGCGAACTTGCATTTATTTTCGGATATACTGCCTTTAATGTTAAATCTGACCCCGTCTTAGTAAAAGTTGGGGCTGCATAAACATATATCAAAGGGCATTTATTAAGCGTATTAATAGAGTCCGGGGGCGTTATTTTATTAGGCGACACCGTGTTTTCACACGTTTCGCATGTATTTACTGAATTAGGACTTGATGAAGTGTAGCAAAATTTAGCGTTAAGTTGATTAAATAATAGGACGCTCATAAATTTCCTTTATACCGGCGTGGATTTTATTACCGCATGTATTCCCGAAATAAATATATGTTAAAATAGGATGGCTGCTAGTTTAGTGCCTGAAACACCTTTAGGAAAAATTATATATTTAGCTGTCTTAATAGCTATTATTGTTGTATTTTATCAGCAAATTATTGGTTTATTAAAGGTTAAGTGTGGATTACGTGAACCTGCACTAATGATTGAACAGTTTGATTCGCTACAGTATAAATCCTCTGTGAAATACTTTAATGGTCTGTTAAAACGCCTTGATGCTCTAGATAAAGATATTGAAACTAGTAGGGCTAATGTTGATTCTATGAATAAAATGTTTGAAGACTTTCAGTCAGATATTTGCTATATTCTGAACCAGGTTGACGACGGCATCCAAGGAAACTATGTGGCAAATGTACCTGAAGATAACTATAAACTTCCTGCAGAAGAGCAGGAAAAACGGAAAAAGGAGCGACAGGCTAAATCGGTCACCTACATAAAAAATCTAAAGGCTGCCTTTTCTAAGTCAAATGATAATACACCAATCTTGGAATGCTTTGTTGATACGGAAACAGCTGATTTACAGAATTTACGCTCTGACCTTGACAATAGAATCAATGAAGTCAAAGCTAATTTAGATGGATTAAAAGGTTCCTTAAATAATCTCGATTCGGGTCTTTCTGAGAAGCAAATTGCAATATATTACTTGACGCTGAAATATAACGATAAATACCTTAGACAGATGCTGGAAAATATGAGCAAGAAAAAAGAGGGCTTTGAGGATGCTTCGCCGAAAGACCCGGTTGATGCTATATCAAGCATGGAATCAGAATTAAAAACCTTGAACGAAACAGTTTTAACATACAAGGGATTAATTGCCAAAATGGCTCAAATAATTATTGACCAACGGGCTATTTTGAAAAAAACAAAGGCGATTGGCACGGACGAAGAGTATCAGAAGACTACGTTAAATAGTAGCTATAGTCAGGTTTCTACAAAAGCACCGGCATAAAGGTTCGTAAATAATAAATAATAGTGATGAGTTTAGCTCCTGTGATAGATATTTTATATACTAATCCTGAGGCAAAAGCCGCTTGTAATGCTATTTTAGATGCCGGGTCGTCGTGTCAAAGCATTATTGAAATCGGTTCACGTGGTGGTGTTAGTGGTATAGCAGCTTTACAAGCCTTGTGTCTTGGTAAAAAAACCTGGAGGCCTAGCCTAACTTGTGTGGATTTAATACACGATGAAACAATTGTGAAACTACAGGAATTTTCTGAGGCTTTGGGAATTTTTTTTCAGTTCGTCCAGGGACATAGTGCTGATTTACCTCTTTTTGAGGCAGATGGGCTTCTCTGGGATAGTTTTCATACTGCCGCAAACCTATGTCATGATTTAAACCGTTTAAGCCCGTGGATTCATAAATATATATTTGTTCTTGGAATAAAGGTTCATGGATTACAATCTGAGGCTGTTCAACGTGGCCTTGACCTTGAAAATACTGCAAAAGAGCTCCGTGTTTCGTCTGCCAATATAGAAAAAGGGTTAATCTGGGCCGTTGAACACTTTTTAGAAAGCCATCCCGAATGGTCCAAGGTTAATCAGATTGGTGAACTAATTATATTAAAACGGGTTTCCGCGAATCCGCAGTGGCTGTTTTCGTAAAAAAATATTATGTGTTATTAGGATAGTACATCTATGTTTTATAATTTTATGTATTCATTACTTGTCACCTTTACCGGTGGATTCGGTCTGTTTGTAACACGGATTATGAAAGGCAACTGGTCGTCTCATCTTTGGACGTATGTGCCGATTTTCTGGATACCTGTATTGTTTAGTTGGCCCGTTGGGTTAGTTGTTTTGTTTGGAGGTCTGGACAAATAGTTCGGACAAGTTTAATTTGGAAATAGGCAAACCCTTGTGGGCCAATACGCTTATATATGGAGTGAACTACAAATACGCCTTGGCTAGTTATAGCACCGTCCTTTTCGATAAGAAGCAGAGGTATCGGATTTTTTGTTTGCTGGGATTTGTAAAATGGAGTTTGTTTTGCCCAGTTTTGGTTCCCTTGGGGTGACCCGCCTATTGTCCGGTTTCCTAAGCCCATAACAAAGAATGCCATCCCCTTATTCTGTATCTCGTTGTAATCGTCTAGTTGAATAACTAGCGACGTTATTCCATTAACGTCGCTATTGATTGATTTTTCATGATCGTCCTTTATCCCTAGAAAGGCAAACGCTGCTTTGACTGTTGTAAAACTGAACTTTGGCATTTATTTATTGCTAAAAAAGGAGCTTTTTGGGTCAATTTTTTTACCAGATATTTGTGTAGATATTGTACCGTTCAACATTATAATTTTCGGTATCATCTTTGTTAAATATACTAAAATGTGCTTCATGATTAACTTCGTCAAACCACATATTATAATCTAACATGGTTAGGTGCATCTTGATAATAGGTGTCTGAGACTGCTTTTCACTGGGCTTTCCTGTAAATACAACTATATCTAAATGGGCGACGCCAGCTAATCTGAGAATCTCACTAATGGTCGTGTGTTGCGTTAAATCTGTAAAAGTAACTGAGGTTCGGTCGGGTAAATATACAATAGTACGCATTTTAAAAATGTAGTTATAAATACATATTTCATTTTTTTTTGAAAATTTGACATATTAAACGGCTTTTTTATTGAAAAAGATGGATGTTGATAGGTTTATGAACTACGTGACTGCACTGAATAATGACAAGATTATTCTGCTAAAGCAGCGTACAGTTGTCATGTGGCTATTTGACGACCTGTCATTTCTTCCAGATATAGTTAAGAAAAACAAGACGGCGGATGAGGCAAAGCTGAAGGTTCTTGAGGATACGTGGGGTCAAAATATCCTGAAGCTACGTCGTCCCGATTTGACTCTTGATAAGCAGTGGACAAATAAGTTTGGGGAGCACATCTGTGAAGAGATTTACTGCCTTCTTGGCTACATTGTTACGAAGCCAGAAAAAAAGATGCATCTGCAGCCCGATTGTGAGGTTTCTGATGCCATTATTGAGGCAAAGTGTGGCACCTACCACACTAGCGGAACAGCTGGAGAGAAGATTCTTGGGTGTCCGTTTAAATACGCTGAAATTCCTAGGTTATACGGAAAACCCCTTAAGATTCTTTGTATGGGTGGTGCGGAGAAGATTTGCAGAAATAGCTATGGGAATCTTCCTGGCCCAAAGTGTTCAGTAGAAAAACAGGAAATCCTGGATTTCTATAAGGGGAAGGGCACTGAATTTGTTGGGGCGACCGACCTGCTTATCCGGTTAATTGCTAATTAATACTTCATTTGTCCGTGCATCTGGTTCCTTCGAGTTTATTGCACGCCGGCAGGAAATAATTTTAGTAGTGTACATTGGACTAGGAAATGAGTCTTTCACAAGTTTTACATCGGCGTTACTCAAAAGCATTTTGACGTTTTTCGTGGTTAGGGTTTGGCAAAGTTGGAAAAGGCTATTATGATTGTCTAAGCCGAACCCGTCTTTTCCATAGGATACGAATGAATTAGCATTTTCTGGTGCGTAAGGCGGGTCCATGTAGACAAAATCACCAGGTTTTACATTTTTCAATGCCTGCTGAAAGGGGCCTTGCCTAAACTCCACATCCTTTATCAGGGTTGAGATTTGCCTAATATGGTTCTCATCAATAATAGATGGATTCGCATAGTTACCGTATGGGACATTAAATCCATTGGGGCCTTCGCGATAAAGTCCGCGGAAACACGTTTTATTCAAGAATAATAACATTGCTGAGGCACGAACGGAATCGCCTGACCCCAGATTATTGAATTTTGCACGAATCCAGAAATAATAGGATTCGCGGCTACTTACTGCCTCCTCAATATTCTTTGCTTGACGATTAACAATAGTTCCTTTACAAGCCAAGAAATTATCTTGTAGCTGTTTAACTTTTTTTATAAGCTCATCGGGTTTAGACTGAATATTTTTATAGAGTCCTATTAATTTAGAGTTTAAATCGCTAGCATATATCTTGCCGTTTAGTGTGATATTGCCTGTTTTTTTAGAAAGAAGGGCTAAAAGCACGCTTCCACCACCAAGAAATGGTTCATAGTAGTTTTGTATCGTTTTAGGGAAACGCTCTAAAACGGCATCAATAATTTGTGTTTTTCCTCCCACCCACTTGAGAAACGGTTTTGAATGGTCCATTGTCTACTAAGCTTATACATAATATATTCAAATTTCATATGATTTTTAGCAAAAGCTGCGGCTATTCGGGTGAGCAAAAACTCTTTGATTGTATACCTTTTTTTTATACTATAAGCCTAGCAAAGTAAACGAAGTTATGTTATGTTTAACTATGTCATTTTCCAATAGATGCAGAAAATTAGAATCATTTTGCTCAGATGAAATCGTCATCGCAACCGAATCTGTGGTCTTTATGCAGTCTATACATCCATCTTTTGATGTTCTAACTTTTACAATATTTATTGAAGGGTTGAAATGTGATAAAATATACTGCTCAGCCTCCATCTGAACATGGGGTTCAAGATAAAGAGTCGCTGCCTCTGAGGTTAGTGAATTGTGGTTAGAATATAAATTTAAAACAATTGTGTGGTCCACAGAACCAAGTTTTGTCCAATATGATTCTAATGGGAAAATACCTCCTATTAAGGAGTTGTATGTGGGAAGTAGCATATAATCTATTTCACGATTTTCCAGAGCTGCCCGCAATTCTTGCAGCGATTCAAAACTTAAATGTGTTCCTCTGAAATTCTTTGTTATTGCCTCGTGTGAAAAGGTTCCACGGCCATATAAATACCCTATTTTAATTAGACTTGTAGCCTTTTCCAAATACTCTACTTGTAATAACTTTGATAGGTCCATGATTTTCAAGTAAACAGGGTCATTGAACAATTTCAAATTCTCTAGTTCTATTTCGCGGTCTGTAACAAGATTCATAAAGTCCTTATCCTTGTTTAAAAAGTTAAATGGATTTGTTGAGAATTTAATTTCCGCAATTCTTTCACTAAGTGCAAAACGCATAGAAATCAGCATCATAAGTTCTTCTTCATATGGCCTTCCCTTACAAATTTCGGAAACCTCCTTATCACGTTCAAAAATAAATTTAGAATTAACAACAATGTTTTTCATGTCAATACACAGTTCGCTAGAATGGTCTGAATTTAAAATTGTGTAGATTGTTTTATCGTAATCCCTGATTATTTTACGGTTCTCTCCTAAGGTATACCCACTTGCAACGTTATTAATATTCAATAAGTTCAATAAAATTCGTGTGGTTTCAATATCAATACATGCATCGGTTACGCTGACTCCGTACACAAGTTCTTTCTTAATCGTTTGTTTACCCTTTTTAATATTTGATTCTAGCATTATTCCATAAACCGGATATTTATTTAATATACGGAGCCGTCGTACATAGAGTGCCACTAGTAGTTGGCGATTGTAATCAGACTGTGAATTACCATGTGAGCAGTCCACTATTATACCTGTATTAAGCCTTTCTTTTTTTAGGCTTTCGCTTACTTCAACAATATATTTTTCTGTGTAGTTTGGACTGTCGCCACCACGCAGAATTAAGTGGGCAGAATTGTTCCCCTGTGTAGTTATTTGGCTAACATTTCCAGACCAGTTTATTGACAAGAAATTATGCTGACCGCGTGAAGAAATAATACCATTTATAGCCTTTTCGTAATCGCCTGAAGTTAAATTCTTAAAGCCAACGGGCATCGATAGCCCCGAAGCCAATTGTCGGTGTGTTTGGCTTTCACTTGTGCGTGCTCCAATTGCACCCCATGAAACAAGGTCAGAAATATACTGTGGAGTTATTAGATCTAAAAATTCACATCCAACAGGTAGACCCAATTTTACAATTTCCAAGAGTAGTTTTCGACTCATTTCTAATCCTTTGTTGATGTCGTTACTATCATTTACAAAAGGGTCGTAAATATAGCCTTTCCACCCTGTTCGTGATCGTGGTTTTTCGAAATAGACCCGCATTACAATGTAAAGGTTTTTTACTGTGTTTTTTATTGCTACAAGCTGTTTTGCATAATCCATTGCCGAAATGTAATCGTGTATGGAACACGGTCCAACAACAACTAATAATCGTGAATCTTTACCCGTTAAAATTCCATCAATAGTGGTTCGACTTTCTTCTATAAATGTAAGGTCTTGTGTATTTGGTTTATACACATCTTTTAGCTCTTGTGGCGTTATAATCGGTTTTATATCCATTATATAAATAAATTAGTTTAAGACGTTTAGGCCAGTTCTTGCAAAAGTCGATTTATTTCTTGATTAGGCAGGCCTTGCTTTTCTAGATTAGTGTAGAGTTCTAGTCTCGAGCCCTCCAAATATACAATATTTGTTAAAACTGGCGAACTATATAATGTTTGTAAAAAAGCAACTGTGCTTCTAAACCAGAAATTTGGATATAAAATCCATACGCTCTTAAGATGTTTATCTTCAGATAGCATTTGTAATATACCTATATTAAAGCTGATCTCAGTATAATGTTTTAAAGCCATATTAGAGCAATCAAGAATCCATAGCCATGGGCCATGAGTTTCCTCTAAAACGTGTATTTTTATATTGGCTAGTTTCGTTCCTTCTTGATTATAATCTTCCGTCTTTGCTGGTGCCGTATAAAATAGCGAGACGCTATTAAATACGCCAATTTTTTTAAAACTGTGATACCCTGGCTTAACTAAGCACTTTTGACACGGCATATCTATAATAGGTTGACATGGTTTAGATGTGTTTCTTCTTTTTCCGTGTACCGCCTTCAGCTTTCACACCAAGTTTACGACGCCAAGCAGCTGATATATGTCGCGTATTGTTAGGTCTAGCTAGCGTTGGTTGGAAAAGCCCCTTTAGTGTTCTTGCTGTTTTTGGTTTGACAGAAAGTTGTAAAAGTCTTTGCTTCATCGCCTTGAGCTTATCTATACGATCTTCATTTTCTTCTGAATCAATAAATTTATCAATTATGCCGCGGGCAGTTTTATTTGCATAAACTTCTGGGATTATAGATGCATAATTAGCATAGAACTTATCTTTTTGCTTTGGTAAAACGTAGTCTAACCATGCTAAAGGAGGCTGTTCCAATAGTATTAAATCAAATAACCTATCGTCCTTTTTTACTACTGCATAATGAAGTGCGGTAGGAGGCGTAGGATTTCTGAATTCCAATAATCTACCTGTTATTTCAGGACGGTCACCGAATTGCATTACTAGTACTTTCTTTAAAAATACCATCTTCATTAAAAAAAGATTGGCGATTTCGGACGGGTCAGAGGTTTTTTGGATTAAGTAATTTATGATATCGAAAAAATCCATATTTTCATATTGTCTTAAATTTAACATTGCATAATGATCATACATTTCTTTCGCCTCTGAATAGGGTGGCAGCCTTCTTATTAAAAAATCCATTTTTAAAGTCATTGATTGAAAAATTGCATTTAAATATGCCATGTTCTTATCAATAGCAATAAAATGTAACGGTGTTGGTTGGCCAATAATATGATCTTCTAAATTAAATGCGTCGTCATATAGGTGTTTGAAAATATATGTATCGAGGTTTAAAAGTGTCATACGTAAAACCCAGGCAGGTTTTAGCTCCGCTTTAAGTTGAGCCTGAATATCATCCCACAATCCATCTAAAAAATCCCAAAAATTTCTAATATCGTATGTATATTTTGAGCTTCGGATAAAATCTAATGCACGATATCTTAGGATAGCTTTAATCGTTTTAACGTATTCATAATTTTCGTTCGGTAATGCTGCCCAAACCAGCTCATTATCTTGTTTACTGCGTTGGCCAGTATTAACGCGTCTAATAATATTAAAGTATCTGTCAGAAATATCTAGGGTTGCGTCGTGGGTAAATTGAAGCATTTCCGCACGTCTAGCAAACTCGTCGTCTATTGATAAGTTCTTCTTTTGAAAAAAACCTGAAAATGCTCTGCTAAATGCAATATCGACAAAAGCTAGTTTTGGCCCTCCTGGTGTGGGGCATCCCACTACAACGCATCCATTAAGTTCGCCACAGTTATGTCTTGTATAAGGTTCTGTTTCTAGAATTTCACGAGAATGGTTCCCTGATACACCACAACCCAAGGCCATTTGACAATGTCCGACCACAACCATTTTAAACGGGTCTAAGTTTGAGCATACAATATCTTTATCAAAGTGGGCATATGCCCTTGACCAAAGGGGACTGTATTCAGAACCGTCACCACTGTCACCGTCGATTCTACCAAGAAAATCATGCTCCTTTTTGCCTAAGATGGAAAAATCATTAGCAGAGTCGAGTTTTTCTTGCATTTTAATGACGACCTTCGCATTGTTCATAATCTTACTTGTTGTATTGTCATAGCCTAGGAAACCGCCGTGGATGAATCCTATTTCCGAACTAATGTCCAACATCAAGTAAGGGCAACAATTGTAAAAAGGCATTAAACAGTCGCGGCGACCTTTACGCGATCCGAAAAACGCCTTTGCCGAATCATGAACGTATTTTTCATACAGTATAGGATGGTATGTGTCATCTTCCAAAATTACAGTGTGATAATCATGATTTCCAATTGTAAAAAGCACCTCTGAATTTTTTAGCCGAGCACGTATACGTAAATTATAAAGATAGGCATGAAGAATAAGTTCAATATTGCCTTTTAAATCGGGGACCTGACTTACTTTTTGCCCATCTGCTGTTCGTAGTGAATCGACAATATCACCAACTATAACAAGTAAAGTACGTTCGGGAATCCAGATATTTTCAGTTATTTGTTTTGTCAACGTAGTTAGCGAGCCCTTAATCGGATTTCGTTCAATCAACCCCGCCATTGATAACATTCGGTCGAGCTTCATTAGGTCACCGTGTATATCACTTGTTACAAATACGTTAGTATATTTGGTCTTTTCTATTTTATGGGAAGAGCGTAAGACCTTGGACGCCTCCGCTAGCTTAGCTAAAATTTGCGGCGGCAGTGTGTTTAGGGAAACTACTTCATTAAGTTCGTGAATATCTTCGGGTGTTAATAACAACCCTTCCATTCTTATTAGGGGTCAGGTTTTTTTTTGCTTTTCTATAAAAATTTGAATGTTTATATTTGTCTTGGTTTTTCTAAAAAAGGGGAATATGGCAAATAAGACTCCAGTAATCGGCATTGACTTGGGAACGACCTATAGCTGCGTGGGTGTTTGGCAAAACGACCGCGTAGAAATTATTGCAAGTGACACCGGAAATCGAACGGTACCATCTTGGGTGTCATTTACCGCTGACGAGCGTCTTGTTGGCGAGGCGGCAAAGTCTGTTGCTGCAAATAACACCAAGAATACGGTGTTTGATGCAAAGCGATTGATTGGCCGCAACTTTAATGACCCTGCTGTACAAAAGGATATGAAGCATTACCCGTTTAAGGTTATTGACGACGGGAAGGGCAGACCTCAGATTGAGATTGAGTACAAGGATGAGGTCAAGCAGTTTTACCCTGAGGAGATTTCTGCGATGGTTTTACAGAAAATGAAATGTATTGCTGAGGCCTATCTGGGCGTAGCGGTCACAGATGCTGTAGTCACTGTGCCTGCCTATTTCAATGATTCTCAGAGACAGACCACTAAGGATGCTGGTCGCATTGCCGGTCTGAATGTACTTCGCATTATTAATGAGCCTACGGCAGCTGCCCTTGCTTACGGCCTAGACAAGGCTCACGGAAATGGTGAGAAGCGTGTACTAATCTTTGACCTTGGTGGTGGCACGTTCGATGTGTCGGTT
>Ga0214923_10006652_pt1 | contig 12899 bp, 10 predicted proteins | sample LL1510_MetaG_FD_177993 | JGI IMG/M metagenome (GOLD analysis project Ga0214923, IMG submission 177993) | Freshwater microbial communities from Lake Lanier, Atlanta, Georgia, United States - LL-1510 | ecosystem: Environmental > Aquatic > Freshwater > Lake | place: USA: Georgia | collected...
TGCGTATAATGTGTATTTTACGACACAATCATTCGGAGATTTGTGACTTATATGACAACTTAATAAACTAACTAAACTTTGTATAAATGAAAGCAACACTAACCTACAACCTTCCAGACGAGCAGTTCGAATTTGACGCTGCCGTGAAAGGAATTAAAGCACAAAGCATCCTGCTCGAAATGGATCAGGAAATGCGAGCCATAATCAAATACCAAGATGGGTTATTGCCTGAAGTTTATGATATGGTTGAAAGATTGCGCGACTTGCTCCGGGCTAAATGTTTGGAAGAAGGAATCCTCTTGTAGCAATTTTGAACTAAATTTGTTACAAAATTATCTTACAAAAATTAAATAAACTACCTAAATTAAATAAACATGATTACAATTATTTTTGCCGCCCTTGGCGTTTGGATTGCGATTGTATTTTACGACTTATGCAAGCAGATAAGAAAATATGAATCCCAAAAGCACTCAGAAAAAGGAAGGGACAATAACGCTTAGTGGTCTTTAAGCTGTTGGTTCATCGCTCAGTTTGTCGAAATCAATAACGGGAACTGGTGGAATGTAGTCGCCTGTGATAACTAAATTCAAAACATAAGCCGCATATAAATACGCACCCTCATTTGAGTCATCCCAATTTTGATAGTCGCTGCCTGTCATTTCAATTTTACCTGAAGCAAGCAAGTCGAATGTTTCACCCATGAGCGAGTAATAGAACACCGCTGTTGTGCTTAAATTGTCATAACTGATGTACATATTGAAGTAAACAGCATTTTGAATTTTGCCATCACTCCATAATTGAATAGGTTGTATTGTTTTCATATTTCGAAATATTCAAGAATTGATCCTGCTTTGATTGTTAATGTTCCAGATGTTGCCGCACCCTTGCTGAATTGAATCGCTGCCGTTCCGTTATTGTTTGCAATCAATATACCTTCAACTGTTGACATCCATTGTGCAGTTGAATTAGCACCAGAAAATGTGACTACACCGCCCGAATTAAGATTGAATCTATTCTCAACTGGACTGCCCGATGGAGTTGTCACTATACATATCTGTTGATTGACGCTTGTAACCCCTACATTAGCATTGATTCCAATACGAATACCGACAAAGGTTGAACTTGCCGTATGTAATAACAATGCTTTGAATTTATACCGCTTTCCACTTGTAATCGGAAAGGTCAAACCAGTTATATCAGATACAACTATTGCCGCAGTAGTATTACTCGCTTGGTCTGATGTTGTAACAAGTTGAAACGTAGTGCCCGAAGGAATACCCAAATCAGTTTTAAGTTGTGCCGCAGTTATCGCGCTAACGGTGTTGTCTGCTGCTATCTTAAGATAACTAATTGCACTCGGATTCGCAAGTTTCACGATGTTTTGACCAACCGTTGTTGAATCATTTATCGTGCTGACTGGCGTGCTCAATGTACCGCCCAAAGTCAAATTGCCGCTACCCGTAACTGTTCCGCTTAAACTTAATCCTGCGGTTGTTCCCGTGCCGCTTACACTTGTGACCGTTCCAACTGATATGTTACCGCTTCCAAGTAATGAAGTTGAATTAACACTTTTGATGTTAGTACCCGATACCAATGCCGCTTGTTTGCCATTGAAAGTATTCCAGTCCGTGCTGCTTAAATATCCATCTGTCGATGTAGTCGCTTGCGCAATCGAGAGCGTTCTATTCGCGCTCAAATCTCCACCGCCTGATAACGGTGACGTTGTTGAAATGGTTGTTGAGCTATTTGCAGGGGTGTAACCCAATATTGTTCCTATGCTCCTTGGTTTCCAAAGATTATTTGTTCCTGTTACATAGGTTAGAACATCATTGTTGACCGGAGTATTCCCCACACTTTTTAAGTCTACATCATGCAGTTCGTCTAATTCATAACCATTTTGTGGTTTGATATAAATCTGACCGTTCCCGGCGTTTGCTCTTTCTACTATTCCTATGTAAACCAAGTGGTTGGGTGCGTATGGCTTGGTAGCCGTTAATGTCCCCGCGGTTGCCCCTAAGTACAACTGATTTCCAACTGAGTAAGCCCCCGTGTTTACACCCGATATAACGCCCTGGGTAATTATAAAGCCTTTCTGCCCCGCGGCTATTGATGTAGAGAACACAACGCCAACCGTTTGCGCGGAAGTGGCGTCTAGCGTATTGTAAGCGAGTTTGACGCTCATTCTATTCCCGGCAGAACCAAAAGCGTACACAGGCTGACCCTTGGTTATAGTGACTGAATCAGCATTAGTCACATACGCAAATAGTTGGTTAGGAGCTACGCCAAGGGTTTGGAAGTTCGTGCCATCGTAGATGATAATCAGCTCCTGGCCCGACACAATGTCTCCCCCTGTAAGTTGAACATTAAACTCTTTAACCAAGGTCTTTACGCCAAGTCCATTGATGTTTATGGTTGAGTCGTCGTCATTGCCGTTAGTAAATTTAACAACGTATGTATCGCCGTCTGTGTATCCAGTTACCCCCGAAATAGTAACGGCATAGGTGTTCGTTCCTGATGCCGTTCCGTATTTAAGACCGCCGCTAGAACCCGCGCAATCGCAACAACCCTTGAATATCTCTGTTGTTAAGTCTTTGTAAGTCTCAAGCACCCTTGCCGTAATCTCTGTCTGCAAGGCGTAAGAATTTAACTTGGGGTAAGTGTTTGCCCCGATTTGTTGAATATAAACAACGGGAAACTCAAACCTTGTTTTCTCGTCAGAGGGGCTTGCCTGGTTGTAAATTACTATGCTTGTGTTTCCGTAGTCAATGTACACGGACGGAGGCATAATCTGACTAAGGGTCATTACAACGTCTGTTCCGTTGTAGAAGGCTACCGTATCGTTAGCCGTGACCTGAATATTTGTGACTGTTTTTACCATTGCTCGGAAACCTCTGAATCTAAAGCAAATGTACAAAATTCATCAAGGCTTTTGTAGACTTTTGCGTATCTTGACTCCGCGAACTTATCCTTCCATACAGCCTTGACGTTTGCCCACTCCATGCCGGTTCTTCTTGGTTGAGCCGCCTTGACGGGCTCCGATGTTCCCTTTCTTTCGAACACAAGGTCCACCACGGACTTCTTACTTGGCCTGCCCCCGTTCTTTCGCTTTTCTTCTATAAATACTTTCACCCTTTCAAGAGACTCGTGGTTAGCGTCCTCAAGAAGCTCTACGATTTGTTTTAACGTGTTGCAACCAGAGAGACGGGTCTTTGTCACAACCGACTGAACTTTCTCTTCCTGTGCCTCTATAAATGAGACTTCCTCGCCAATCTTTTCAAGGCATCTTGTTAAGGCTAATATGTCGCTCTTTATTTGGCATATACCAACACTCCCCGAATGAGGGTAGATGGCGTGACCATGCACCTCCGCGCCTGTCTTCAAGGTTAGTCTGGTTAGTGTTGAGCAGTATCCGTTCCCTCCCCTTGTAACCTCAAGGGAATCGAACTGGTCAAGGTCATACACGAAGTCTAGCAGTCTGTTGTACTCATAGAGTTCGTGCGGTGTGGGGTTGGCAATATTTATCTTCATAGTCTATAAAGTAAAAACCCCGAAACCGTTGCCTCGGGGTCTTTGTAACCAATAATAACAATAAATAAACACAATACTTTCACAAAAGTAGCCTATTGGTTTCTTTGTGTCAAGGGTATATAGATTAAAATTGTCTATTTTAAGTTTAATTTGCATTTGTCTCTCCAATGTCTTATATTTGCGATGCGGTTCGCGCCTGATTCAAGTCAGGCAGTCGGGAGACGAGAACAATAGTGGGGCGAGCAGGCCCCACTTCGTGTCTAAAAGCAAGTCAAACTTACTCTGCGGTTGGGATGTTTCCTTTCTTCGCCTTGCGTTTTTCAATCCAGCGAATAACAAGTCCTACAATGATGATTAGCGTCTCTCTGAGGAGGTCGCCTGAGCCTGGGTTAGTGAATTCTTCCATATCTATTTAATTTAAGTTTTCGTCTATGTCATTAGTTTCGCCTACACTCTCCACAAAGTGAACGAATAAAAAAGCCTTCACGCTGTCGTATATCTTGTTTATGCGGTTAGTGGTGGCTGCAAACATCTTCTTTACTTGGATATGCTCCCAGTATAGAGCCAAAAAGACTAAGGTGAGGGCTATCCCCACCGCAATGATTATATCACTTCTCATCCTTTGCTCCGAAAAAAATGGCCATCACAAACCTAAAGAACGCCACCGAAGCCCCAAGATAAGCAAGCACCTTGGCTGTTTCTATGATAATTGGGGGGAGGTGTGCGGAATGAACTGTTTCCAACCCTGTTCCGATCATTAAGAGTCCGCCTGATTTCAGAAATGCTTCTGCCGGGGCGGAAAAGTCAATGTCGAAGGGGTTGAAATTGTTAAAACTCATGTCCATTAGCGTTTCTCATAAGACAAATATACAACATTTTTAGTCTTCGGATTTGGGTTTCATTATCTTCTCTATCTTTTTTGCCTCCTTGTTTAAGAGTTTTTCCATATCCTTCTGATACTCTTCCTGGTTGTTTGGCAGACTCGACTTAGCCAGACTACTTGCCCTGCCCTTTAAGTCTGATAAATACTCCTTGAATTTATCTTTTGGCATCGACTCTAGGGCCTGATAGTTTTGCTCAAGAGCCTTCTTAATGTAGCCCCCGCGAAACTTTTGATAATTAAAATTATCTTGGGGCGTCATTTGAACCTCTTGGTCATTTTCGTTCACATAAGTTTCGGGAACTTGCGGTAATCCAATGGTTTGACCCTTTGACGTAACAAGGTTCCACAATTTATCTTCGGGCTTTCCTTCTGCCGTGCTGTAAATTAAATCCTGGTCGTATTCAACAGGGTCTCCAAAGCCGTTTATCTTGTCGTCGTAGTTATTTCTTGCTACCGGTATATCCCTTAACATTCTTCCAAAATATGTGTCTTTTATTTCCTTTTGAGGAATGTCCATTACGTCTTGAATCTGCTGGGAGGTTTTGGATATGATGGCAGGAACAACACCGCCCGTTGCGGTTTTCTTAGCCCACTCCGTGAGACCGTCTGTTAGATCCTTGTTTCTTTCGTCAAATATTATGGAAAGGAAATCCTCTCCTGAATTCAAGAATGTTTGATTGGCAAATGACCTTACAAGAGCCGTTGAAGCAAGTCCCAATTTACTGGCGTCACCCTTTAATAAGTCCTCTTCTCTATATTTTTTAGCGTCCCTCAGACCACCAACAAAAGATAACCCAACCATGAATGGAGTCATTTTATACGAAATCCAAGGCCCGTATTCTCCCGTCGCGGGATTTTTTATCCTAAAAGAATAAGGCTCCCACCCTGTCTGTTTTAATTCCTCGTTCTTTCCGTAGTCACCAAAACCATTAGCAGTTACCTCAAGGATAGGTTCCTCGTCCTCATCGTCGTCACCCGCTTGCGACAAAATTAACGCGGCGGTCATTAGCATTGTTCCTTGAATCGCCTTGATGGTAAGGTCTGTTCTTTTCTGACTATTCCAATCTTCTATTGGCTTCAAACCTGTTAACGTGCCTCCTGTTCTCGCCGCTCTCGCAAATCCAACGGGGGTATAGTTTAATGTCTCGTTAGCAACATTGGATATAACATTCACAAACGGGATAACAAACTTCAAGGGCTTCCAAGATGAAGACGCTGCGTTCATGTATTGAGATAACATTCCAAGCAATCCGTTTGGCGGATGATTGAATGTTCCCCTTGCCGCGAAGTCGGAAGCCTCTTCGGTTATGCTTGCGGACCTATTTTCTTCTAAAAGCTCGTGTATTCTAAATCTTTCGTCAATTTTAGCCTGCTTGTAAAGTCTGTCCCTTTCTTTTTTATCTATCTTCCCGTCATCCCACATCATAAATATCTCGTCCATTTTGGCCTCATATTCAGCCTTGGCTTGATCGGTGGCGTTTTTCAGGGAGGAATCTGACCTATTAAGTTTCTCAAGCGCCTTGTCTCTGAGTTCCTTGTTTGTTGCGCTCTTGTTCGCGGGGTCTTTTGCTGCTTCTTTATACGCCATTTGAAATGACCTTGCCTGCCTTAGTCCCTCATAAAACACGACGTCCGCGGCGGTCATAAACCTTCTTACAAACTTGGCGTAGTTTGCGGGGTTGAATGCCCCTCCTTTAAACCTAACCCTCTCAAGTATGTCCGGAATATCTTCCCTGTTTTTAAGAGGGCTGTAACCAGTTCTAAGGGTGTCAACCCCCTCGAAAACACCTCGTCTTAATCCCACCATCAATCCCTTTGCAATTAACCTTCTGCTTACGTTCTTTTGAGTAGCCATGCCGCCTATGAGCGCGGCCATATTGTATAGGTTTGCGATAATGTTTACAGTTTGCGTGGGTATGCCCGAAAGAATAGAAGCCATCCAGAAAGACTGAGCGGCATCCATATAGGAAAACCCTTTCATATTTTCTTGGTATGCAACAAGGTCTTGAATTGCTCTTTGTTGCTCTCTCTCTGTCTTGGCTTCTTGAACATTATTGGCTAACTCTTGAAGTTTTTTCGCGTCTTCGGGTGTTACATTCCCACCCAAGTCCAATGCTTCGGCTATCGCGTCGTTAACGGTTGATAGGCTAACCGCACCCATATTTGACGCCTCTACCAATTTCTGATAAGCCGCCTTTTTGTTTTTTTCGGTCTTCGCCTTTGGCAAATATCTTTTTATAGCCGCGTCTCTTTTTTCTTGTATTATTCTATCAAATTCCGCTTCCACCTTTGTAGCCAAAGCGTCCGCCTCTGCCCCTGTCAACCCTGCCTCAGATATGAATTTATCTATGAGGTCTTGTTTTGTCTTGTTGACATTGCTATAATGTGACCTAATTAACTCTTGTATTTTTACGCCCATCCCCCTCAAACCCTTCAATACTCCCGCTTCGGTAGACATGCTTGCCACCAAATCATCTAACTTCTTTTGAGCCTTTGCCGCGTCTTTGTCCGCCTGCTCTTGGTCTAATATGGATTTGTATTCATCAAGTAAGTCGCCATAAACAGTTCCACCATTTTCAGCGTCAAGTTCATCAGCAAGTTCTTTTAGTTTTTCTAATTTGGTTCTTCTGTCTGCGGTTTGAGGTATCCTTCCAGACATAAGACTACTAAATCTTTTAGACTTTTTGTTTAGTTCGTTTTGCTTTTTATCCGCGTCTATTTGGTTTATGGCAAGGTCATAAGCGTCTTGAAGAACGTCATTAAATCTATCCCCAAAGTCCTCGGCTATTCTTTTGGCAAACTCAGCGAACGTCCTTGCTCCCGCCTCGATGTGGTAAACCCCTATCTTAATAAGTTCCGGCGGAGGAACGGCCGCGCTAAATAACTTTTTGGAAAGTTCTTCCTTGGCCTTTAGATACGCCTCTTTGGTTACTATTTTGTTTTTTGCGCCCCATGAAGATGGTCTTGGCTTGACCTTCGCTTCTTTTTTTTCAGTTGTCTTCGGCACGACATTAGCAACCTCATTGGCGGCCTCTTGCCTTGCGTTATTTAAGGCATCCTTTAAGTCTTTCGCCTTAGCCTCGTGCTTTTTTACTTGCTTTTCTTTTTGTCGCTTTATGGCCCTTGTCACAGCAAGTAATGTTCCCTCTGGCGTTAATCTTCCAAACAACGAGAGGGCCTGAATTCCCTGACCGTAATCCGTTGCTCTCCTTACAACCTCTTCCGCTACATCAACCGCGTCAGCATCTCTGCCCGACTGGTTATATCGTTTAATTAAAACTTGACCTATGGTAAATCTTATAGCCGACGGAAGCGATGGGTTGTTCATCATTTCTCTTGCTAAGTCCTCGTCAGCCTCAACAATCTTTGTTGCTTCTGATACTGTTATCTTGTTGGGGAGAACCTCGTAATTTATAGCCCCTTCGCTAAATCCTGATTTTATCTCGTCCCTAATACCAGGGTCGTTTTGAATCGTGGTCGTGAACTTGCGCTTCTTTACTTGCCTTTCGCTTTCTTCTTCTTCTGAGATTGGGGGAGTTGGCGGAACAACCGGCGCGGCAGGCTCCTCGGCTACACCAAACTCACCCTTTAAGGGCTTGGGGTCGATGATGCCCGAATCAAGCATTTCTTGAAGGAGTCCGTTGCGAAGTTCGGTCATGAACTCCGCCATTGTCATTTCGTAGTCCTTCCCTTTCAGTTTGTAATTTACCCTGCAAGGTTTTTTAGCCATCAGAATAATTTTTTCTCAAGGAGAAGGGCTTGGAATTTATCCTCCGCCTTTGTTCCCTCAAGCATGTTTAACTTGTCGCTATACTCTGCTACTGACTTCTTTTGAAGCATTCTGAATTCTTGTAGGAAATCAAAAACACACAAGTCCATGTCAAACATTTTCTTGGATGTGTCTTCGTATGCCGTGTATAAGGCGTATTCGGTCTTGTAAGACTGCTCGATAACATCAAGCAAAGAGCTGAAACTGACCGGCGGTCTTTGAACTGTTGGTAGATCGACAATGACGTTCCAATCAACGAGGTAGTCCTCAATCTTTTTGGCGTGAGATAACTCGTCTGTGGACTCTGCCTCGTAGAATTCCGCCGCCTTGAAGAAGCCTACCCCCTTGCACCAATTTGATACGGCGCGGTACAGATAAAACGCATCGTATTCGTCCGCTAATCTGTCAATGAGAAGGCTTACAACCTCTTTATCTAAAGTTTCTGGTTTCATATACAATCACCTTTTGTTGTAATTATTCCTTTGCCCTTTAATTGCTTTACAATTTTGGGGAAATTTCTGTAAATATACGCCAAATCTCGGTCACTTTTCAATGTTTCAAGAACCGAGCTTTCCTCCTTGATGTCGACGTGGGTTATTTTTTGAGTATCCTTTGTGGCAAACGTAACATCAGGATGGTAATATTTGATAGAACCATGAAGTATGGTTCTTTGCTCTGGGGTGAGAGACCTGTATTCCTCCGTTTCAAACAAGGCGTCGTAAGTTGATTGAGCGTTAGCACCCTCTTCTTTTATTTGCTTGTAAGAGTCAATTAACATTTGTTGCATGTTAGCTCTCGCTTGCTCAGGAGACATTGAGCCTCTTTTGAACTTTGAGAATTGGGGCAAGCCTTGTTGAACTTCTGCTTTTAGTTCGGGGGTTATGTCTATGGAGTGTTGGGTGGAAGGCTTGTTTTCGTTCCATTCAATAGTATAAGAACCATCTTTATTAATAGTTGATACTATACCTGTTTTACCTTTATTTGATAATTGTTTTTCAAATTGCAAGGATTGCTTTAAATCATCAAAATCTTTCGTTGCCTTACCTCTTTCATTTGCATCAACCTCCACAGTTTTCGGCTCTTGCTTAAACAAACTCTTTGCTACACTACCTACTATTCCTAATTTGTTTTCCGAAGGGACACCATAAAAACTTTCCATTCCCTCTTTTCTTGGAAGAGATGTACCACTATCTTCGGTTTGCATCCTATCCCAAATCCTATCTGTAAGTTTTTGTCTTTCTGTTTCGGTTTTTTCTCTTGATAAAACTTCATCAATAGATTCTTTTAAATCTTCTTTTGATTTTATTGTGACTCCATTTTTAGATAATGCTTTTTTATCAATATTCATTCCATCAAAAGCAGTACCTCTAAATTGCTCTTGAATAGAAACTTTCCATCCGTTGTCAGTTTTTATCCAATCAATCTTTTCAGTTCCCCATCTTTCAAATTGTTGTGTACCTGTACTCCAAGCAATCTTATCAGCACCTTGTTTTACTGCTTCTTTAAGGGCTACTTTTAGACCAAGTTTAGTCCAAGCGTTTGTGTCGGTTATGAATGGGGCTTGTGGAATCTTCCCTTTGTTTTCGTAATCTGAATAATTTGCTTTTTTATAAAACCATTCTGTTGCTTCTTTTTCTGAGCTAAAAGCATTACTATACATTACCCCTTCTGGTGTATATAGCCTTAAATTACCATCACCGTCTTTTTTAGTATAAAACCCATTAGGTAATTCGCTTGGAATTGGAATTTCTTTTTGAACAAACCCCTCCTTCTTCCCTGTCTGCCCCCAGTCACTTTGCACCTCTTCCAAGAATAATACCTTGTTGCCATCGGCATCGGTTCTTGTGTTCATTCTTAGGTGAACAAGTATGTTGGGTTCGTCAAAGTGGGTGGATTTGAATTTAGCTTCTTGTGTCGCTAAATTTCCCTTTTTTGTAAAATCATTTTTTAGTGCTTTTTGATACTGTTCTTGCGCTAATTTTAATTGATTTTCTGTTAAATCAGAAATATCACCATAATATTCCTCTGCCCATTTATCAAAAGATAGCTTAGGCTCTTTACTCGGCATCGTAACCAATACCTCTTTGTAGTTTTCCTTTTCGCCTTCAAGTTGGTATTGTGAGAATTTGGTTGTACCATTAGGGGCTTCCATTTTTACTCTGCCAAAAGCACCATCTCTTGTTCCCCATTCTCCATTCATTTGAGAGCCATCTGGATAAAAAATACTATAACTGTCTTTTGAATTTTCAACAACTTTCCACCCTCTGTTCTTCCATATTCTTCCTGTGCCTTTATTTTGTTCTGCACCTGCCGTCCACTCATCATTTAACATAGTGCCTTCACCCTTCACCACCTCCACAACACTAATCCTATTGTCTTTCATCCATTGAAGAATTTCAGACTTAGATACTTGCTCTTGTGGGTTTTTTGACTCAAGCCATCCTTTTACTCCCGTCCATACCGCCTCGTCGCCCTTTCCAATTACACCGCTTGTCAACCACTTGTTAGCAGACTGTTTTTCTACTTTGGTTTCCCGTAGATTCTTTTCTATTGGAGAATAAAAACCGTTTACTATTTCAGTTCCTTCCGGAAGAGGCTTGACTTGAACTTGCTGTCCGTTTACTGTCATTTGCCCGCGCTGGATGGCGGATGGCTGAATGTCGGGAGATATTGATTTTATATCTTCTGGATAAATAATAACGCTTTCGTCAAGAACCGCTATTTCTGCCCCGTATTGACCCCCAGTATCTATTATAGCGTCGTACCCAAGCTGGGTTGCGGCGTCCCCAAAGTATTTACCCTCCTCAATATCCTCACTTGAATATCTATCAATGTATCCATTTTTATCGTATTCCGCTTGCAAGTCCTCATCAAAAAATTTCCATTCTCCATTTACACGTTCCGCTTCATCTTTGAGTATTTTAGGGAGCATTGCCTTGTTGTACAATTCGGCAGCCTTCTTGTTAACCGCATTGATTTCTTTTGTGTTTGTATATGCCGGATTTTTAAGATTTAATCTTGCCTCTGTTACATTATCTCCAAACTCGTCTGTCGCGGCCTTTCTATCAAGGGCAAAATAAATGGCCTTTCCCCATTGAGGCGCCATGTTTGGAGCAAGTCTTCCTTGTCTTTTCTTTGGGCTAGCGTGGTAAAATGTAGTTGAACCTTTAATTTCTGTTGGTTGGACAATAGATCCGTCTTTCAGAGTTATCTGCCCGCGCTGGATGGCGGATGGCTGAATGTCTTGCGAAATTGAGTTAGTTCCGTATTCGGCTTGGGTTTCTTTTAATAACCCCTCGTCCGCGTATGACTTATACATTCCCTGAACTCCTGTTCCCGCGCTGTCGGTCACGATAAAATCAAGAACGGATATGTCCGCTTCTTTTAACGCGTCTCTTATTTCTTTTACAGGGGCATAGTTGTTTTGATTCGAATAAAATATAATCGAAGGTTTAAGGCCGAGTTCTGATATGTTTTGGATTACTTCGTCATAAGTAAAGCCATTTGGCATAACAAAGTTTCCTATAACTTCATTCGCGTTGCTTAATACAAGCATCCCTGATTTGGGGAGAGCGGTAAAACGAGCTTGGGTGAATATTTGAGCGGCGTCTCGAGAACTTGTAATCTTTCCCATAGGGGCTGACAACACCTCAAACTCATCCATCATTTCTGTTTCAAGAGTTTGGAGATACTTCTCGCTTGTTTCCTTGCTTAAATCCCTGCCCTCCTTAGACCATGTACCATTTTCTTGTAAATGAACGTATTCCTTTTTATAAGTATCGACTATAACGTGTTCTAATTCTACTTTAAGTCCTGATAACACTTTTGCTATGTTCGCGGTCATTCTTATGTCCTGGTCACTTGGCTTCATTTGCCCGGAAGGGTGGTTGTGGACAAGGTAAATTTTCTTTGACCCATATCTTTTCGCCCCCGCGAGAACTAATGCTTGATCCATAATTACAGAGCCTCCGCCCCCCATTCCTAAATACTGGATATGAGGCGCTCCTTTCTTGTCTATGTGGATGGCAAATGCGTGTTCAACAGACTTGTTTTCGAGTTGGCGCATGATGTGAGCCACGTCCGAAGCGTCCTTGACCTTTACGCTTCCGTTGAATTTAATATTGTTGTTTTTATTCCATACCGCGCGGACGGTGGTTTGTTTTTCGGGTTGAGAAATTGAACTGAATAAATCAGGACCTCCGTCTTTTTTTCTTTTGCTGTATTGTGCGTTTCCGCTTTCCGACGCAAATACTCCATCGGGGTTTTGAATTATTTGTAGTCCATTTGCCGTTGTGCCTATGGGTATGTTTTCAAACTTCCCGACATTCTTCGCCCCTACCACGTCAGATATACTTCCCGAGATTAAGGCTTTGCTTAATTTGCTAGCGAACTCCCTCAACTCTACGTCAGGAGAATTGAGTTTTATCTTTCCTAGCCCAAGAATTTCGCTTATTTTGTTCAAATACGCAATAAGCTTTTCTTTAAGACTTGGGTTTAATTTTGATAGTTCAAGGTCTCCTCCCGCGATTCGGGCAAGCGTCTCAACAACAAGTTCGTCTTCTTTTCTTGCTTGGGTGTCTCCCTCTGTGGCCGCCTCCGTTTCCGCTACAATTTCTTGTAACTTTTTATTTGTCTTTGCTTCTTTGTTTATCGCGCCAACAAGTGCTTGATATAGCTTTGGGTTTGTGTTTCTGATTATGTTTATTACAGGGTGTATTC
>Ga0214923_10006653_pt1 | contig 12897 bp, 16 predicted proteins | sample LL1510_MetaG_FD_177993 | JGI IMG/M metagenome (GOLD analysis project Ga0214923, IMG submission 177993) | Freshwater microbial communities from Lake Lanier, Atlanta, Georgia, United States - LL-1510 | ecosystem: Environmental > Aquatic > Freshwater > Lake | place: USA: Georgia | collected...
TGATGAAATCAATCCAACCTAAAATTGCAGGCCGCGCTGATGGCGGAACTGTTTCATCCCTAGTTAAAGCCGCTCTCTCAGGAGGAAATTAAATGAAGTTTGAATATGCCACCGTTCCACTTCTTACCCATGCCACAAAGCAGATCCTCGATACCTGGGGTTCAGATGGATGGGAACTCGTTCAAGTTATTCCCGCACCAGGCGGCGGCGATCAACTAGTTGCGTATATGAAAAGAGAGATCAAATGACCGACGTTCGCGCAAAGTTAGCTGAACTTGGCTTAACACTTCCGGTCGCAGCAAAGCCCGTTGCGGCATATGTACCTGCAATCCGTACTGGAAATATCGTCTTTACTGCCGGACAACTCCCACTTGTCGATGGAAATATGGCCGCTACGGGAAAAGTCGGAAAAGATGTAACCGTTGAGGATGCAAAGAAGCTTGCTCAAGTATGTGCGCTTAATTGCTTAGCTGCTGTTGAAACCGTCGCTGATGTCAACAAGATTGTGAAGGTTGTTCGCGTCGTTGGTTATGTCAACGGAATTCCTGGCTTCATCACCCAACCTGCCGTAGTAAATGGCGCAAGTGAATTGTTCTTACATATCTGGGGTGAAGCTGGAAAGCATGCGCGTAGCGCTGTTGGAATAGCAGAGTTGCCGCTCGATGCTCCAGTAGAGATTGAGTTAACTGTCGAGATAAATTAGATTTTGCAAGCCTCCCGTTTAAACTTTGAAATAGAGCATGCTATCTCTTTTTGAATTTAAGGGTACCAACCTTTGGATTTACAGGTAACTCGATTAAAACTTCGGAAGCTCGCGCCCAAGCGCGAATTTCACTCTTTCTAAACGGCCTATCAAATTGCGGGGAGAGCATGTCAAAGGTATCAAGAATTGACTCTTCCCGAGCGTCCATCAAATTCTTGTAATTGAAATGAGGATAATTAGCAATAGGAATCACAAAGGCGAATAGTTTTCCAATTGGGAACGGGAGTGCAAATAGGAAACGAGTGATCGGGAACCAAATGATAGAAGTTGTCCTCAGAAAATTAAGTAACTTTTTGGGCTCTATTCTTTTCGTTATTGGGCGAATCAAATATTTGGAGTAAAATCTCGTTCGGATGCCACGCGATTCATAAAAAGTAACAGCCAGTTCACCATCAGATTTCAAAACTCGAGTTAACTCATCAAAGACTTTGCGGGGATTTGATGTATGTTGCAGCACTCCTATGCAGTAAACGAAATCAAAGGAACTGTCCAGGAACGGCAAATCAGATAAATCCGCTTGAACACACATTAAGTTGTTTGATCCATTGAAGCGCTTAGCAACTTCGAAAATGGAGGAGGAAGAGTCGACTGCTACAACTCTTGCATTACAGTCCAAAGTAATCTCAACAAATCTTCCAGCTCCACAACCAGCATCTAGCGTCATTGAGCTTTCAAGGTCTTTCTTGTACCAACCCGTTTCATTAAAGAAGCGTTCACGGCTTCGATTAAATTGATTTTCACTATCTAATTGTGTAGACGCAAAAGTTCGCCATTGTAAGCCAAAAGTTTCTGAATAATGCAGGGAGTCAGAGAAGACAGTAACCCCGTTATGCTCAGCTTGCGAATCTCTTGAGAAAATGTTTTCAAACATATTTCAAGGATAACACTTAAGGTGACGCAGACAAAACTAATTTAAAGAGTCTAGGTAAGTGATCACGTCTCTGTAGCGGGTCAATAGATTTTCTAGGGTAAAAATATCTAAATGGTGAACTGGATAATGACAGAAGTTCGCACCATCCATATTTTCGGTTATTGACAGCATTGCTTGAAAAATAGCTTCAGAGTTTTCATAGGAAACAACTGCTGTTGATTTTCCTATTTCCGGTAATTCGCCAAGAATGCCTGACTTCGTAAAGATACACACGACTCCAGCAGCCAGCGCCTCTAGATACACCATTCCAAAAGTCTCAGAGAACTCGCTGATAGGAGTGTGCACGAATACGTCAAGTGATTTGAAGAAGTCCGGCATAGAATCTGTTCTATCTACAAATCTCACAAATTCTGCTAGCTCAACGTCAATTAACTCCTCCAGTTGGCTATGGAAAGGTCCTTGACCAAGAATGATTAATTCTGCCAAAACATCGTGCTGCAATAGTTTTCTAAATGCAGGAATTATGTATTGAATTCCCTTCCATTCAACAAGCCTTGAACAGACTCCAAAAGTGAAAAAATGGGGTTTAGTGTATGTGTCTCCCAAGAGTGTTGTTTTAGGAGTACTTCTACGTCGCTCCTTTGTAAACTTTCCTAAATCGAAACCACCGTAAATTACATGCAGCTTTTCAGACGGAATTCCTTCATGGCTAGTTAGATAGGTTCTGTGAGAATTACTCACTGCATAACGCGCTTAGCCTTTTGAGCAATTCTTTTATCAAGAAAAATAGCTAATCGATTTTTAAGTTGATAATGTAACTCACTGTGATGTCGAACAAGAACATACTTCATTGAACAGAAAAAAGAAATTACATATACTAGGTAACTTGCTTCAACTCCCGACAATATCACTCGACGTTTATGCTTTTTAATTTTTACTAGAAGTTTATAAAGATTAATAAGTTTAGATAATTTCGAAGACGTATCAATCACTTGAATGGGAATACCCATGATTCTAAGTTGTTTGACAAAAGTGACGTCATGACCTCGAATTATAATAATGCTCACGGAATAGCCTAGTTTGATTAAGCCAGAAAGAACAAATAAATATTCAACACTGTTGTCAAAGTCTGAAAAAATGAACACAATATGGCTTTGATTTTTATCCGACCAATCACGCTTTTGATTTAAAGTCATTTGATCAACTCAGCAGATCCTAATAATTCTGAGGCCCAGAACTCGAATCTCTCCTTCATTCTAGTCAAAGTTGATAATTCCGATATCTTGCTCAGAGTGAGTGCTAATTCATAAGAAGAGTTGCAAGAATATGCTTTGGCGATAAGCGATAGTAATTTGGCACGCTCTGTTCTTGTTTTCGAAGCATCAATCTTCCTTAATATCCTGAAGATTACAGAAGACCAGTGGTAAACCGCCACTCGGAATCGGATATTTGCTATGTGTTTTTTGGTTGGAAATATTGATTTGAAGGCGATATGAGAAAGGCCAATTGATGAATTAGCAATTTCAAACCTTTCGCACCAAATTGAAAAAAGCAATTTATCAATTTGCGAAGCAAATTCAGCGGTAACAAAGTCACAGTGGATTCCCCATCCATCAAAGAGCATGTAATTCGTAATAGCAATCTTTGAACTCTTTTTTGTGTACCAACGTTCATAATTGTAGTGATATTGAAAACTTGGTAACTGTACTTGATGAAAGAGTTTTGAACACGTAAAATTCAATGCTACGTCAAGACTAGGCGAGCACTCTTCACCCTGTGCGCGGACATAGCTAGCAAAGAGATTCCAAATTTCGCTTGGAATAAAAGAAAACAAAGTAAATGCCGGTATGTGGAGCTCTTTCGCTTTGGAAATAACTGATCCAAATTTAGAATGTGTAAGTCGAATTGTAGGCTGCAAAACATTATTCTTAGATACATAAGGTGGTAGAGTCAAGTCACCGAATATGTCATCATCATCATGAATTTGAGATACCCACGAATTTGGAGGTACTGATACCCGGCTCTGCGAAGCGAAGATACTCTCTTCAGGATCACAAACCAAGACCGTCAATTTTTCTTTTAACACGAGGCCTAAGAAGAATTCAGAAGCCTCCTGTCTCGGCGTCTTGTCAATCAACACCAAACCAAGTACCGAATCTGAATTGCCCAAGGATGCGACCTTGCGCCAAAGAACCTTACTTTTTTCATGGATTCGACGAACTGGAAACAGAATTACTAGACAAGGCCCGTCATCCACCACAGCGACTTGGCTTATTTCCACCCTATGATTCTAGAGTGATTTAATCAAAATTGTATCTAAAGCGTTAAAGCCAGCTGAAAATAGTGAGGCTTCAAGATGAAATCTAAAAAAGCAAAGTGGTGAACAAGAAAGATCTTTTTCGTGCAATAATCACTCTATGCTTCGTGAAAAAGTCGGTGAAATCCCCGTGGTGATATTGGCAGGCGGGAAAGGAACTCGACTTGGGAATGAATATGGATTGAGGCCCAAACCACTCGTTTGTATAGGTCCTTATCCGATTCTGATGCATATTATTTTTCTTTACTTGAAATCGGGTTTTCGAAAATTTTACATTTGCCTTGGGTTTCGCTCCGAGGATTTCAAAGATTACTTCAGGAACATAGCTTCAGAAATTAATACAGACTTATTTAGACTATCTTGTCTACAACTAGAGAAGCTTTTCTCCCAATCACTAGATCTAAATATTGATTTCGAATTTGAAGTTAGACTTTTGGATACTGGCGAAGATTCAACGACGGCCAAAAGAATCAAGATGTCGATTGACGAATTTGACTCTGAAATGTTCTGCGCCACATATGGGGATGGTGTTGCTAATTTGGATATCTTTAATGTACTAAAGTTTCATATTGAAAAAAAGTTCCCCATATCTTTAACGGCTTTTCATCCGCCAAGTCGATTCGGAGAGGTAATTGTAAATTCTGAAAATTCTGTAGTCAACTTTCAAGAGAAGCAACTTTCTAGAACTCTTGTTAATGGTGGTTTTTTTGTCATGAACCGTTCGATTCAGAAAGATATTGACGCCGAGCTTCCGCTAGAAATTGGTCTGCTTAGTAGTTACTGTCAACAAGGCAAGTTAGGTGCATATATTTCAGAAAATTATTGGCAGATGATGGACACACCTAGAGAAGTAGAGATTTTGAACAACTTGTATAAACAGGGAATTGCTCCGTGGTTGACAGGTAGAGAAATTGTCTAATCAGCAACACTATGAAATCTAAGTGAAACAGTAATTGCATTTTTTTTAGATAGGAGTAATTATGCTGATTGTTCGAAGTCCCTTGAGGATTTCATTAGGAGGTGGTGGCACAGATTTGCCTTCTTATTACGAGAAATTTCAAAGCAATTTTATCGCTGCTGCCATAGACAAGTACGTTTATGTAGCGATAAATAAACCTTTTGATAAAGGAATATTCTTGAAGTATTCAAAGCAAGAGGAGTGTTCTTCCATTGATGAAATCAAACACCCTTTAATACGTGAGTGCCTAAGGATCATGGATTTGGGCAATCCCCAGATAGAAATTTCTTCAATGGCAGACATTCCTGCCGGTACCGGATTAGGGTCCAGTGGAAGTTTTACAACCGCACTTTTAAAAGGACTTCACGAGTTCTTTAAGATGGACATTTCCAAGGAGAAAATTGCAGAACTTGCATGTAGGGTAGAGATAGAAGTATTGGGAGACCCTGTGGGGAAGCAGGATCAATACATATCAGCACTGGGTGGCATCAAGTCTTTTCAGATAGATCAAAGCGGAAAAGTAAGTCATCGAGAGTTAGAATTGAGAAGGGACACCAGAGCACAACTCGAGAAGAATCTTTTGCTTTTCTTTACTGGAATTACAAGGAGAGCTTCGACTATTTTAAGTGACCAGAAACTTCGGGCAAATGACACATTAATGCAAATGAATTTACATCACACTAAATTGCTGGGTTTGAAGAGTCAAAAGTCTCTTGAGGAGGGTAATTTAATTCAATTTGCTCAACTGTTGAGTGAACAATGGGAACAGAAGAGATCAAGAACGCCTAGCTCTACTTCGGAAGCAATTGATTTAGCTTTCCGAAAAGGAATAGATTCTGGCGCATATGGTGGGAAGTTAATTGGTGCAGGAGGGGGTGGATTTCTTTTGTTCTACTGTGAAGAAAAATCAATGCTGCGTGCCGCCATGTCTGATCTCGGACTCGAAGAAGTAAATTTTTCTTTTGACCAGGTAGGTACGGAAATCCTAAGCAAATGACAATACCGGTAATTGTAATTGCAGGTGGCTTAGGAACACGTATTGCAACTCTTGCTAGGAATCGTCCCAAGTCATTAATCGAAATCCGTGGAAAACCATTCTTAGAATGGCAGTTAGAGATGTTATCGAAGAACGGGATCAAAGATGTTGTCCTTTGCTTATCTTATCAATCTGAGCAGATAATAGAATATTTAACTGATCAAAAAAACCTTGAAATGAATATTCAGTATTCTTTAGATGGTGAAATTCAACTTGGTACCGGTGGCGCTGTAAAGAAAGCTCTTCCACTTGTCTCTGGTCCTTTTTTCGTCTTATATGGAGACTCATATCTCCTAACTCGATTCAAAAAAGTTCAGGAGTTTTACTTCGGCCAAGAGAGACAGGCACTTATGACAGTTATTCATCGCTCGAAAACATACGAAAAGCCAAATGTCGAATTGTCACAAGAAAGAATTTTAAATTACTCCAAGGTCTCTACAAGAAAGGAGATGGATTTTATTGATTATGGGCTCACTATTTTGAATGAGCATTGTTTTGATTTCTTCAAGAGCAAGAACAGTTTTGACTTGACAGAAGTATTCACCAATTTGTTATTTCGAGATGAACTAGTAGGCTATGAAGTGCAAGACGGTTACTTTGAAGTAGGCTCCTTGCATGGTTACTCAGCATTCGAAAAGTATTTAGATGGAGGTAAGAGGTGAATAGTTTGAGTTTCAGTCAACAATTTCTTGAGGAAGTATGTGATATTGCTGAAAAAATAGATACTAAAGTAATTGATGAAGTTGTTTACGAGCTTGTAAAATTGAGGGAAAGAGGAGGGCGACTCTTTATTCTTGGAGTTGGGGGTAGCGCGGCAAATGCATCGCATGCCGTAAATGATTTTAGAAAATTGACGAATATTGAAACTTATGCGCCTACAGACAATGTTTCTGAATTGACCGCAAGAACGAATGATGAAGGTTGGAATTCTTTTTTTGCGCGTTGGTTAGAAGTAAGTCATTTGAATTCTAATGATTGCATTTTTATATTTTCTGTAGGTGGTGGGAATAGGGAGTTGAATATCAGTGCAGGAATCTGTGATGCTGTAGATCTCGCGCTCGCCAGAAATGTGTTGGTCATGGGCATAGTTGGTCGAGAAGAGGGCTACGTTCAAACAAAAGCGAGTAGATGCTTGGTAGTTCCCCCGCTGTTTCCTGAACGCGTTACTCCACACTCGGAAGCTTTTCAAGCAGTGGTATGGCACTTAATAGTAAGCCATCCGTCTTTAAACCAAACGAAAACTAAGTGGTGACAAGAATTTGTCGAAGGCGATTTTTCTAGATCGTGACGGTGTTGTTAATACAGCGATTATTAAGAATGGTTTACCTTTTTCGCCTTTATGCCTAAATGAGGTAAAAGTAATTTCTGGTGTCAAGGAGGCTATAGGCACATTCAAAACTTTAGGTTATATACCTGTGATAGTGACGAATCAGCCAGAAGTTGCACGAGGTAACTTGAAAATTGAGGAGTTAGAGAGGATGAACTCGTACTTGCGTCAAGAGCTCGGAATTCTGAAGTTTTATTCTTGCACACATGATGATCTAGATGCTTGTGAATGCCGAAAGCCAAAACCAGGAATGTTTCTCCAGGCGGCAAAAGAATTAAAATTGGATCTTCGTCAAAGCTTGATGGTGGGCGATCGCTGGAAGGATATTGAAGCGGGACAGCGGGCAGGATGTAAGTGTTTTTTTATAGACAATTCTTATCAAGAACCTCTCCCAAATGCTCCTTTCACGCGTGTCACATCGCTGTCCGAAGTGTTAACTTGTAACCTAAGGTCGTGATCCAGCCATCAATTGATAACTTAGACATAAAGATTTTTGCCGATGGAGCCAATATCAGAGATATATTGGACCTAAATTCGAATAGATTGATAAGGGGATTCACTACAAACCCAACTCTCATGCGTAAGTCCGGGATCCAAGACTATTCACAATTTGCGAGAGAAGTATTGAGCCAAGTTGTAGATAAACCTGTTTCATTCGAGGTTTTTGCCGATGATACTGAAGAAATGATTAATCAGGCACGAAAAATTAACTCTTGGGGAAAAAATGTCTATGTAAAAATTCCAGTTCTAAAAACTTCAGGAGAAAGCAATCTAGAAGTTGTTAAAGTACTAGCCTTTGACGGAATTAAGGTGAATATCACAGCGATAATGACCTCTGAAAGAGTCCTTGAATTCTCTCAAGTTCTTAATCCTGAAGTTCCAAGTTATGTTTCAATCTTTGCGGGCAGAATAGCAGATACCGGGCGAGACCCAGTTCCAATCGTTGAAAAATCAATTGAAATTTTAGAGGACAACAGAAACGCCGAAATTATTTGGGCAAGTCCAAGAGAATTGTTGAATGTTATACAAGCAGACGCAATTGGCTGTCACATTATTACTGCAACAACAGACATACTTTCAAAAATGGAAAAAATAGGATACTCATTAGAGAATTTTTCTTTAGATACTGTGAAGATGTTTTTTGATGATGCCAAAGCTTCTAATTTCAAAATTTGAATATTGAAATGTCAAATTGATATCGCAATTAAAGCTTTTTAAAACCATTTACCATCAATTACTGCTTTATTTTGCAGTGCAATTTGATTTCGAAAGTAAATCTTTTAAGGCCTTCGTCATAGAATCTCATGTTTTTCATTTTGTCTTAAGGTATCTCCCAATGTCGTTGAAGAGCAATTTAGCTATTTTGTTTCCAGGCATTTTTGGAATTAATAATGGCGCAAACACTTCGATGTTCGAAGGATTCGCGATTATGGACTTTCTAATCAATTGTAAGCAAAATATAGTGAAGTATGAGGTTTATGATATCGGATCACATTTAGGAAATTGGTCAGCGGGATTTATTCATGGTAATAAAGGTAATGTCCTTGAGGTCGATATCAAGACCTTTGATCCCTTATTTGAACCAATAAATTTGCAAACGATTCTTATTTTCAACAAATCCTATGAATATTCAAGAATCGTACATAGACACTATCCAGTAGCCATATCGCGAAATTCTAACTTTTTGTATTTTGATACGTTGGAAATGCGAGAATCCCAAAGTTTAAGCAATAAGAAAGTTGAGTGCATGCGCATGATAGACATAATCGAAAAAAGTGGCACAACAAACTATCATAACAAAATAAGAATTCTCAAAATTGACGTTGAAGGCTTCGAATTTGAATTACTGCGAGCACCTATCGACTTGTCAGAATGGAAGGTAATTCAGTTTGAAATCTCAAAGTATACGTTCAAAATGAATGTGAATATAAATGAATTCAGGAAAATTTTTGAGAAAGACTTCATGTTATTTGTGGTGAGTCCCAATGGATTATTGCCCATGACAATTGCCCTTTTTGATTTAATTGAAGCCTCTGGGACGACAAATTTAGTTGCGATTTCGAAAGATTTGATCAAATAAGTTTTTGACTCTATTCATAACTAGAGTTTTAAAAGCGAAATATGTCAAAGGCGTTCTGAGCCAAAATTGAGAATCGAATGTTGACGTTCTAGGAATAAAGAGGTAGTTGCCACCATGCTCTTTACCAAAAGTTAATTCGTGTGGTAGGTCATGAGCACTAGTTACGAATTCCAAACCTCGTGTTTCTGAAATATATAGTACGTCGTAATCTAGATCAACAAGAAATTTAATCAAGGTGGTTCCATCTATTTGCGAAGCATACTCAAGGAATGTACTATTGATCTCACACAAAATGAATGGACGAATTTCATTGATTAAACGTTTCGCCCCTTGCAAAGCTCGAAATTCGCCGCCTTCAATATCTAACTTTATAAGAATTATTGGCTCACTTTCTGGTGAAAAATGTGATTTTACATATTCCAACCAGAATGAATCTAATGTAATAACATCAACTTGAGATTTATTTGATTGAGCTAATGGAGACGACAAACTTGCCATTCCATCGTTATCTTTAAAGTTTGATTGATAGAAATTCTGAGGTCCAATAGTATCTGACAGTGCAAAGGAGAAAACGGATACTTTGTCTTGAAGATCATTAGCCTCAACGTTTTTACGTAGAAGTTCTCTAGTCTGCAAATTAGGTTCAAACGCGATGGAGCGGGTGTTCGATCCGTGGCTTACAAGTAGACTGTACCACCCTCGATTAGAACCAACGTCAATGAAAGTATGAAATCCTAATTTATCTCTGAGAGACAATATGAGTTTACTTACGTTGGGCTCACAAAGATTCACAAACTGATTTTTGCTTAAGGGACCCTCAATAAGCCAGGAAAAGCCAAAAACAGTAGTTACAGAGCAATAGTTGGTCTTAGCTTTTTCCATCCATCTAGTTATGGTGCTCTTGCCCAAAAAGTGAGGCGTAATCGCGTTTAAGTAGTGAGATAGCTTAATGTCGAGCTGGTGAGGCACAGAGAGACTTTAACAGAATGACGTGCGCATATGAGTATACTTCATTTGTAGTTGCATGAAATTGTCTCTTTTTCTTAGTTTAATGGAGTTAGCGCCCTCTCTTCAACAATCTCTCGTAATCCAAAATCATGACGGAACGCGCTTCAAGGCGGAGCCATCCGCGTTGAGCGAAATCAGCAAGCGCTTTATTTACAGTTTCGCGTGATGCGCCAACAAGTTGGGCGAGCTCTTCTTGCGTGAGATCGTGATTTACAAAGAGACCTTCGCTGCGCTTATCGCCGAACTTCACTCCGAGATCAATTAGCGCCTTAGCAACGCGACCAGGAACATTCGAGAAAACGAGATCTCCAACGACTTCATTGGTGCGACGAAGACGTGAAGCAAGTCGGGCAAGTAGTTGAAGTGAAACTTCAGGATATTCCTTAACCCAAGGAATGACTTTCTCTTGTCCGAGAGTGAGTAATTTGGAATCAGTTACTGCAGTTGCAGTAGCGGTACGAGGACCAGAATCAAAGAGCGAAAGTTCACCAAACATATCTCCGGGGCCAAGAATCATAAGTAAGTTTTCACGACCGTCTGGAGACTTGGTGCCAAGCTTTACTTTTCCGTTAGAGACAACATAGAGATTGTCTCCATCATCGCCTTCCTTGAAGAGCGATTGACCTTTACGGAGTTTTACTAAACTCATGGAAGCGCGGAGCGCGTCAGCGGCAGAGGTATCTAAACCTAAAAAGATAGGAGCTTTACGTACGACAACTTCGTCGATTTGATCGTTAGCACGTGGACTCACAAGCGCACCCTACTTTTCCGATGAAAAAGATACAAATTGGGGCTATTTTTACCGCTATGCGCGAGAGCTTTGCAGATAAGAAGAAGAGGGCTGGCGCTATTTATCGAATTCTCAGCAAAACTTATCCTGATGTGAAATGTGAATTAGATTTTAAGAACCCTTTACAACTTCTTGTTGCCACTGTTTTGTCGGCTCAGTGCACAGATAAACGCGTTAACGCTGTCACTCCTGCGCTATTTAAGAAATATAAGAGCGTGAAAGCGTTTGCTGGAGCAGATATGCGCGAGCTACAAAACCTCATCAAATCAACAGGTTTCTTCCGCGCTAAAGCAAGGAGCATTAAAGGTCTTGCCACCAAGATTGTTACAGAATTTGATGGCGAAGTTCCCAAGACTTTAGAAGAGCTCATTACCTTGCCTGGCGTTGGTCGCAAGACTGCGAATGTTGTTCTTGGCCACGCCTTTGATACCCCAGGACTTACTGTCGATACCCATTTTGGAAGATTGGCAAGAAGATTTGGTTGGACAAAAGAAACCGATCCCGTCAAAGTTGAATTCGCCGTTATGGTGTTAATTCCTAGAAAAGAGTGGACCAATCTCTCTCAGCGCCTGATTTGGCATGGACGACGGGTATGTCATTCACGGAAACCTGCATGTGCTGCATGTCCGCTCGCTAAGTTATGCCCCAGTTACGGAATCGGTGAAATGGATCCTGTAAAAGCAAAGTCGATGGTCAAGAGCGATAAGGATTTTCGATGAAACGTTTTCTTCTGGTGCTTGGCCTCTTGCTTACTTCTTGCACAAGCGCACCTTCAGAACAGAGCGAATCTATTGATGCATTTGCGCCATGTTCGTCAATTAAAACCACAGGTATGAAAGCTGACGGCACATTTGTTGAGTGTCTCGATGGTGAAGGTGAAGTTGCCCTCGAAAGTATTGAAGGCCCCGCAGTTATTTCTGCATGGGCGAGCTGGTGCTCTAATTGCGAAGCGCAGCGCAAGAACTTCATCCGCCTCTATGAAGAAGCAGGAGATCAACTTCAAGTTGTGGGAGTTGATATGGAAGAACAGAGTAAATCGGATGGATATGAACATGCGCTAAAGAGGGGCATGTCTTACCCACAACTATTTGATCCAGATGGACGCTCGATTGACTTCTTTGGTCCGGGTGTTCCGATTACGAGATTTGTTGATGCTTCAGGAAATCTCGCCCACTTAAAGATTGGTGGAATCTTCACGTATGACGAGATGCGCTCGCTCGTAAAAGAACATTTGGGAATAGATATTCCGTGATACTTGATATTGCGCTCTTAGTAATTGGTATTATCGCAATAGCTACAGGCTATAACTGCGGCGCTCTTGCCACGCTCTTTTCTCTAATCGGTTATCTCGGCGGTGGAGTCGCAGGTTTTGCTGCTGCCAATTGGTATACCACAGATTGGAAAGGGCTCACCTCCATCATCTTCGTGCATTTATTTGGAATCTTCGCCGGAGCAAATCTTGGAAAATTCATCCTAGAGAAGACTGGAATTGGAATTCACAAGAGAATCCTCTTTGGTCCACTTAAGTTTGTAAATGCTGTATTGGGCGCAGCGCTCTCACTTACTCAAGTAGTAATCATCGCTTTTGTCGTGATTACTCTCATTGATTATCTGCCGTGGGAACTTACGCACTCCATCATCGAAGGCAGCAAGGTCTACAAAGAGATTGGTGACTTTAATCTTCTTTCGTTCCAGATTTCAGACCTTCTGAAATCAACTTCATTACGTTGGGATCAGCTAAGGTCGT
>Ga0214923_10006655_pt1 | contig 12894 bp, 12 predicted proteins | sample LL1510_MetaG_FD_177993 | JGI IMG/M metagenome (GOLD analysis project Ga0214923, IMG submission 177993) | Freshwater microbial communities from Lake Lanier, Atlanta, Georgia, United States - LL-1510 | ecosystem: Environmental > Aquatic > Freshwater > Lake | place: USA: Georgia | collected...
TTTCGAAGTCGCAGCGTATCCATAAATTTCTTTTCCCTGTGATTTCAATTCTCTCAAGAGACTTGATAGTTGATTTCTTCTCTCTTCGCAAGATTTTGCAAAATCTAAATAGGACTCCACTCGATTCAAATTCATTGCAATTTCATCTAAAAGAACTTGATTTAGATTATCCGATGATTTTCTATCTTTTTTTGATAAATAATAACGCATGGAGCCACCGTGAGTATCGGTCAGTTTAACATCATAAAGTTTTAATCCACATCTTGCAAAAATTTTCTGTACTGCGAGAGCTGAAAACATATAGACATGTTCGTCATAAATTTGATCGTATGATGTTTTTTTAATCATACTTCCGACATAAGGTTCTTCAAAAATAAAAATTCCATCCTCACATAAGATTTGTTCAACACCCTTTCCTAAGTCAACCAAATCAGGAATATGACAAATTACATTTGCAGCCACAACAGCATCGAAAATTCCGAATTCTTGAAGAATTTCATTAACTTTCTCTAAGCCAAAAAAACCATTTAAAACTTTCAAATTTTTTTGTCGGGCTTTCTCTACGACGTTCATTGAAGGATCAATGCCGATTCCTGTAAGTCCTGCTGCGCAAATACTGTCAAGAAATGTTCCATCATTACAGCCAATTTCAAAAACTTTCGCGTTTGAATTTTCATTCAGTTCTTTAAATAACTCGTAAGCAAATTCTTCAAAATGAATACGCATCACTTTCGATAAGCCAGTAAAAAAAGGATAATTATGGTGGAACATTTCTTCGGCTTTAGGTTGTTCAGTTAACTGAAAAAGCATACAGTTCTCACAAAACACTGTTTCTAAGTCGAATCTGAATGGATCCTTTAGAATTGCTTTTTCAAACCTATTCGCAATTGGCATTCTCCCGAAAGATTGAATCTCATTAGTAACACTCGAACAAACTCGGCAATTCACCTAAAAACTCCCATCGGCTTCTAGTCATTGTGATGCGTTCTCTTTCCCATATAATCATAGTCCATGAACGTTGATCTTATCGGATGGAAATTGCTTTAGTATGAAATTTCCACGTCTTTATTTATGCATACTTAGTTCACCCAGCCAAATTAGTTCCTTTTTAAAATTCGCTGAGAGTAGAAATTATCAGAATGGACATTCATATTTTTTTATTTTGAGATTTAACTTTCAAGAACAGTCTTCAAACGAGGTACATCAATACAATAACGCAATAAAGAAGATCCAATCTAAATATTTTATTTTTGTAAATGAAAAATACTTTGCTTTTTTTTTCAAATCAATTATTAGAATCTGTTCAAAATTTCAAACAGTAAATTTTGTAATTGGGACTACCGTAGGCTTTTATAGTTGGTACATTTTTGAAAAGATTCAAGTAAATAAGATTACGATTGTGGACGACGGAATTAGCATCCTTCTGATAGAAAAATTAGTTATTAAAAATGGCAGGAAAAATATAAGGTTTTTCTCGAAATATTCAAAATTTATTCAGAAAGAGTTGCTGGATTCAAAAACTTTACACGCGGGTGATACACCTTTAAACAAGTCAGAGACACTTGAATTTTTAGGAGTGTTTGGATCACCAATAGTAGAACTTGAAGTTATTGATATATTTCAATATGAACAAATTATCTTGAAAATTGCAACAATTTTCGGGGCTAATAATGTGCTTTATTTCATGCATCGTAAGGAAAGAAAGAAATTTTCTGACAGTTCGATTTCTGAAATTACAAGTGAGACAATGAATAGCATTGAACTGATTAGATCTATGAAAGTTCTACCCCGTACATATTGGACCATGCATTCATCGGCATTAATTGATATGATGCTAGTAACTTCGGATCCTAAGTTTCAATTCTTTTTCACCTCAATTAATTCTAATTTGCAAATGAGAAATATGAAAGAAAATGGTATCGATTCTTCCTATCTTGATGATATTTTTCGGCTTGCTGGAGCAAAGGAAATTTCGCTTGATTCATTGAAAAATTGATTTTTTTGCTAAGTTGAAATCTTCTAATGTATCGATATCTATCGACTCCTTTGAATTCATCTCAAAACCTAGAAGTTTCATTTCGTTTAAATCGCCTTGCACTTGAAGATATTTTTCTACTTTGAAAATATAAATTGCGCCATTCAAGATGTATGACTGTCGATTGATTTGTCGTCTGATTTTTTGATCTTTTAGAATCGGAGAAATTAATCCGCTTTTTTCTTGTCTATACATCCATTCTGGCATTTCGTTAGTTTTTCTAATGGAAACGAGCCCGTCCAGTTCATTTGAATTATCTTTTATAGCTTTAATTGCTCTTACTATAGAACTTTTAGTTCTTAGTGGACTTGTTGGTTGAAGATAGATGACATGTGTCCAATTCAATTCTTCTCCTAAGCTAAATTTAATTACATCGTATGCGGTAGAATCATCAGCACTTAATTGCTCAGGTCGAATCTGAAATGGAATTTTCTTCATTTTACATATATCAATGATTTTTGGGTCGTTTGTGGAAACTATTTTTTTATCAATTAAGTTAACATCGTCAATAGAATCAATTGTCCAATTAATTAATGGCTTCCCACCCAGTAAAAGAGTATTTTTCCCAGGCAAGCCAATTGAACCAGCGCGAGCTGGGATAATCGCTAAGAGGCTAAAAGGCTTCATAAACCTCTAATGTACTAAACTCTCATTCATGGATCGCTTTCTGACCCGAGTTTTGGCAAGATAACAACATGGAAAAGATTCTGGTAACTGGTGGAGAAGGTTTTATTGGATCACATTTAGTGGAAATGCTTCTTGAAATTGGATTTCGAGTGAAGTCTCTTTGCTTATATAACTCTTTTTCAGACATTGGTTGGCTTGCTGAAATACGAAATAGAAGCAATCTTGAGATTGTTTTTGGAGATGTTCGCGATCCAAAAATCTGTGACCAAATTACTCAAGATGTGGACGGTATTTTCCACTTGGCGGCTTTGATTGCCATACCGTATTCATATATGGCCCCTCGAAGTTATATCGACACCAACATAATCGGTACACAGAATATTTGCGATTCTGCGCTTAAAAATAATGTCAAAAAATTAATTACCATGTCGACCAGTGAAGTTTATGGGACTGCTCAAAAAGTACCAATGTCAGAAGAACATCCCTTACAAGCACAGTCGCCATACAGTGCATCAAAAATCGCAGCAGATTCAATCGCATATAGCTATTGCACGTCATTCGGTTTGCCGTTAACTATCGCTAGACCATTTAATACTTTTGGTCCTAGACAATCGAGACGAGCAATCATCCCTACCATAATAAGCCAGTTTCTATCAGGCATGGATGAAATTCATGTTGGAGAAATTCAATCTACGAGAGATCTAACTTTTGTTACTGATACTTGTAGAGGGTTAATTGACTTATATAAGAAATCTTACTTCAATGGTGAAATATATAACATAGGAAGTAATTCAGAATATTCAATTTCACAAATTATTGAAGAGGTATCAAAATATTTTAAGCGCAATTTACCAATCGTTCAAAAAAATGAAAGAATGCGTCCAAAGAAATCAGAAGTTATGCGTCTGGTTTGTGATTACTCGAAAATCAATTCGCTAAGTGGATTCACACCACAAGTTACTCTCCAAAGAGGAATATCTGAAACTTGCCAATGGATGTCCCAATCTCACATAAATGCAGCACTGCAGCAAAACTCATACGGTATCTGAGATAATTCAATGCAAGATAATTTTATTCCACTCAGTATCCCCAATGTAGATCATGAGGAATTGAATTTAGTTACAGAATGCATTGAAAATAATCAAATTTCTGCCGCCGGAGATTTTACAACTTTATTTGAAAATAAAATTAAATCTTTTACGAATAGTAAATTCGCTGTCTCTACAAACTCAGGCACTAGCGCATTGCATGTATCATTAATCGCAATTGGAGTTAAGCCTGGAGACTTAGTTCTGATTCCGTCTCTTACTTTTATTGCAACTGCCAATGCAGTAAAATTATGTGGAGCAGATCCTTGGTTAATTGACATAGAAAAAGAAAATTTGACATTGAATCCAAGTAGTCTACGTTTAGAACTAGAAAATAACTCATACTCAAAAAATGGTATTACTACTCATAAATTAAGTGGAAAAAGAATTTCTGCAATAGTTCCGGTATACGTTGCGGGAAATCCACCAAATATGATAGAAATTCAAAATATTGCAAGAGAGTTTCAAATTCCATGCGTTGTCGATGCGGCGGGCGCATTAGGAAGCTCTCCTAACAATAAACCACTTTCAGAATATGGTAATTGCCAAATTATTTCTTTCAATGGAAACAAAGTAATCACTACAGGAAATGGAGGAGTAGTTTGCACAAACGACGATCGACTTGCATATGCGGTACGACATTTGTCCACAACTGCACGCATATCTGATAATTATGAACACGACATGGTTGGATTTAATTATAGGCTTTCTAATATCAATTCGGCAATTGGTGTAGCGCAATTTAGAAAACTGGAATACTTTCTCGCCAAAAAAGAATATGTGTATAATTTTTATAAGAATAACATTCTTAATCCACTCTTAAAGCCATTTCCGAATGGGCGATACGGGGCTAGTTCATATTGGTTATCTGGGATTTTCATTTCTAAAAATACTAATATTAGTCGCAACGAAATCATTTCTAAACTTAATATCAGCAAGATTAGCGCGCGCTCTTTTTGGAACCCTATACATTTACAAATCCCTTATTTGAACTCAATTAAAGGTGACTTATCGAATACCGAATCAAGCCACAAAAAACTCATTACGCTGCCCTGTTCCACTAACATTTCCAATGCAGAGTTATCACGCGTGGTTGAATGCTTGAACGATTTGCAAATTGAAAGTCAATAAATAGTGAAAAACAAAATTGCAATAATTTCAACAGGTAGAGCTGATTTCTCTTATTTAGAGCCCATTGCAAAGATTTTAAGTAGAAGCAACAGATTCGATTCGGAATTTATATTGGTGGGAAGCCACAATGATGTTGCAATTCATCTCGAAAGCCAAACACCTATAAAGATGACAAAAATTAGTCACGGCTGGAAACATGAATCTAACTCAGTAGCCTCAAATTTATCTAATACGCTTGTTGCGACGTCTGATTATTTAAAACTAAATCATTTTGATCTAGTTTTAATATTAGGTGACCGCTATGAGGCGCTTGGCGTTATGATGGCTGCTTCATTAAATCGAATACCAATAGCCCATATTGCTGGCGGTGACACTTCATTAGGTTCGTACGATGAAGTATTCCGAAATGCTATGACTCAATTTGCAAATTTACATTTCCCTACTAATGCGATTTCCGCTAGTAAACTAGTGAGGTTTGGAGTTCCCAAGCGTAGAATTGCAATTGTTGGAGCAGCTTCACTCGACAGAATTTTGGAAACTGAAGTTTTAAGTAAAGAAGAATTAGAACGTCGCCTAAACTGCAATCTTGAAAAAAAATTTATAATGGTGACATTACATCCAGAAACTATGAGCGGCCAATTGAGTATTGGGATCGCAAAAAACTTTCTAGATGCAATCTCTTCTAGAACAGACATCACAATTGTTTTTACTTCAAGTAATGCTGATCATGGAGGTAATGAGATTAATTCGCTAATCAAAAGTTTTGTAAAGAATTCTTCAAATGCTTACTTTTTTACAAATTTAGGTCCTGATTTATACATAAACTTGATGAAAAACTGCGCGGCCGTTGTAGGTAATTCGTCAAGCGGCATTTACGAAGCGCCATTTTTAGGCGTACCTGTTCTCAATATCGGATCAAGACAAAAAGGAAGAACCATGCCAAAATCGATCTTAAATGTAGATAACAACGTGGAATGTATTAGAGCCGGTATCGAAAAATTACTAAATTTATCCCACTTACCAGCCAGTAATAATATGTTCGGCAATGGCAATGCTGCGAAGTTAATCATTCAAATTCTAGAGAGTTTTGAAAGTTTCCAATTTCTTTTAGAGCCAACGAAATTATCAAAAGGTACTTCTTTTCTTTGGAACAATTCATGAAAACATATATAATCGCAGAAATTGGAGTTAATCATAATGGTTCTCTTGAAAAAGCAAAAGAGCTCATAGCACTTGCAAAGTTTGCGGGTGCTGATGCAGTCAAGTTTCAAACTTTTCAAGCCGATAAACTAGTTTTACCTGATACTGAGTTAGCTCCATACCAAATGATTCAAACCCATGAAAAATCCCAAAAATCAATGTTGGAAAAGCTTGAACTTTCAAGAGATGATCACTTCAGTCTTGCCGAAGTAGCAAAGAAGTATGAAATTGAATTCATAAGTACACCATTTGATATTGAAAGCCTACAATTTCTAGTTAAAGATTTAAAATTATCTAAGATCAAAATTTCTTCTGGAGATATTACAAACTATCCATTGCTTTATTCATTAGGACAGCACAATGTTTTTACTTTAATTTCTACTGGTGGAAGTAATTTGGCTGAAATCAGCAAGGCGATAAGATTCATTAATATTGGAAGAACTTTTGGATTAGGCGATCACGATCCTCAAACATTTATGAAATTCAATCCTGATGATCGAAATTGGAAAGATCAACTAGTAGTGATGCATTGTGTAAGCGATTATCCTGCTCAAGAGCATGATAGTAACTTGCTTAGTATAAGTTCAATACAAAATACATTTCAATGTATTTCTGGCTACTCTGATCACACTCAAGGATTCATTTCAGCTCAAATTGCGGTGTCTTTAGGTGCTAGATATATCGAAAAACACTTGACTTTGGACAATGAAATGAAAGGTCCGGACCATAAAGCATCTCTGAATCCTGAAAATTTCAAGAAATTTGTTGAGCAAATAAGATTTGCCGAAGTAATGTTAGGAGACGGTGTAAAGGTCGCTAAACTCTCTGAGGAGTCAAATATTCCACTCATACGACGAGGTTTATATGCCGCTCGACACATTCAAATTGGAGATTTGATCTGTGAAAATGACATTCTGATTGTGAGACCAGAAACAAAAGTTTCTACAGAAATCTACTGGAATTACATTAATAATCCTTCGCCAAAAAACTTTCGTCGGGGTGAGGAAATATCATGAGCTCTTTTGACCAGTTGCCTTACGTAATTATAGGTGCAGGCGGACATGGTTTTTCAATTGCTGAAATACTCATATCGACAAATAAACGAGTTTTAGGTTTTGTAGATGTATTTTCAAATCCTAATATAACTAAATTAAAATATGAGTATCTCGGTACCGATGAAGTGCTAAAAGACCTTGATCCAAATCAAATAAATATCGCGGTCGGAATGGCATCTTGGGAAAATTGGCAAAGTCGAAATGAATTGATTAATGAATTAACAACCATGGGTTTTAATTTTCCCGTCTTATTCGGAAATAATTGCCACGTCGTAAACTCAGTTATCATTGGATCAGGTACTCAAGTCTTAACAAATGCTTTCATCAATTCTAATTCAGTCATTGGTAAGAATGTCATCATAAATTCCTTCACAATAATTGAACATGATGTGTCCGTATTTGATAACGTCCAGATTTGTCCAGGCGTAATAGTGTGTGGAGATGTGAACATTGAACAGAATTGCTTTATTGGAGCAGGAACTGTAATTAAAAATGGTATTACGATTGGTGAGAATTCGGTAATAGGTGCTGGTACAGTTCTAATAAAAGATGTAAAGCCAAATTCTAAAATTGTAGGTAATCCGGGAAGGCAAATTTAATTTTATGGATATCTCTCAATTCTTAATTAATCGAAACTTTACAATCCACCAAACTCTTATGTTCATTGATAAAAATGCTAAACAAATCGCGATTTTAGTTGATAGTGAAAAAAAAGTTATTGGCACAATAACTGATGGAGATATTAGAAGAGCGCTTATTAAAGGTTTATCTCTTGATAGTTCGATTGAAAATATTGCAAATAGGAATCCTATTTTGGAACATGAAAATCAAGATCAACAAATACTTTTACAAAAGATGAGACGCTTAGGAATTAGGTGCTTACCAATCGTCGACAAAGAAAATCGATTAGTGACGCTTCTATTCAATGAAATCTCAAAAACTCAGCATGAAGCAAAAGTACTTATCATGGCAGGAGGGAAAGGAACAAGACTTAGACCAATTACTAATTCACTTCCTAAGCCTCTTATTGAAATAAACGGGCATACCATCATTGAAACCTTAGTAAGTAGGTTTGTACTACATGGATTTAAATCAATTTGGGTATCTGTTCGTCATTTGCACGATCAAATTGAGCGAATCTTGGAGGATGGTGAACATCTAGGAGCAGAAATAAATTATATACTAGAAGATAAACCACTTGGCACCGCAGGTTCTTATATGTTTCTTCCAGACGAAATAAAAAGTAGCACCGTTATAATTTCTAATGGTGACCTAGTTAATTCAATTGATTTTGCTAATTTGGTTGATTTCCATGTGCGAAATAAATCAATTGCTACCGTTGTTGGGGTCGAACATGTCACGGAAATCCCATTTGGAGTGTTTAAGGAGAATCGTGGGTTTATAGAAGGCTTTCAAGAAAAACCAAGGCTTGTTAATTGGATAAATGCTGGTGTAAACGTATTCGAAAAAGAAGCTTTTGAAGATTTCTTTGTAGGGGATCAAATTGATATCCCTGATGTTTATCAATCTTTATTAAGAAAAGAAATTGATATCAGACTTTTTAAATCAGATGAGTACTGGCGAGACATTGGTACATTGGAAAATTTAGAATCTGCCAGAGCGGAAAATAAAGTAAATACAAATGACTTTTAGAATAATTGCTAGGCTCGACATTAAACCGCCTAATTTGGTGAAAGGGGTTCACTTAGAGGGTTTAAGGAAAATTGGAGTCCCAGAATATTTCGCTGAACAATATTTTCTGAACGGAATTGATGAAATCAACTATCAAGATATTGTAGCTTCGCTTTACGATAGGAATTCTATCTCCTATCTTGTTTCTGAAACCGCTTCAAACGTTTTTGTACCAATAACAGTTGGAGGTGGTGTACGCACTCTCTCTGATGCAAATTCACTAATCAGAGCTGGCGCAGATAAAATTTCGATTAATACAGCTGCGGTGCGAAATCCTGAAATACTCAGTGAATTATCTAAATCGCTTGGTCAACAAGCAATTGTTTTAAATGTCGAGGCAAAGTTCTTTAGTGGTTTAGGTTATATGGTGATGATTGATTCAGGACGGGAACATACGGGTAAAAGTGTTTCACAATGGTTGATGGAAGCAAATAACTTTGGTTTCGGAGAATTGTTGCTCACATCGGTCGACAAAGAGGGCACAATGCAGGGCTTTGATCAAGAATTATTCGAACTTGCTAGAAAAATAATCGATGTACCCATTCTTTTGCATGGTGGATTTGGAAATATTGAAGACATATTAAGTGCTGCGAAATCAGGAGCCGATGGTGCGGTCATTGCCTCTATTTTACATTATAAGAAAATAGAAATTCAATTGATTAAAGAGACACTTTACCGAAATAATATTGAGGTGAGAATGTGAAAGTTTGTGTAGTTGATTACCAATTGGGGAATATTTTTAGCGTCTGTCAGGCTTTAAAGTATCTTTCTATAGATTTTGAATTGGACACCGACGGGAACTCGATTTCAAAGTCTAAATTACTAATCATTCCTGGAGTCGCTGCAATTGGTGCCGGAGTAAATAATTTAAAAAGTTCAAATCAATGGGAGAGAATAAATAATCATTTCGCAAATGAAAAACCTATTCTGGGGTTATGTCTTGGGGCTCAGATGTTATTGGATTCTAGCGAGGAAGATCTAGAAATTAGGGCGTTAGGCTTCATTGAAGGCAAGTCTTTAAAAATTGATTCTGAATTGTGGAAGGTCCCGAATCAAGGATGGAATAAAGTTTACATCAATCAAAATAGTGAGCTCGTCGAATTCGATCAACAATATTTTTATTTTTCTCATAGTTTTCAAATGGAACCTAAGGATTCAAGTTTAATTACTGGAAGAATCTCTATGGGGGACAAGTCAATTCCCGCGATCGTTCAACACCATAATTTGATTGGAGTACAGTTTCACCCTGAAAGAAGTGGAATTTTAGGATTGAATTTCTTGAAAAAATGTCTTAGTGAGTTGTATCCTTAAACATGAGTTTAGCGAATTTTCATTCGGAAGAAACTTTTTTTGGACTTCCTAAAGAAATAATTTTTTGTAAGAAATGCGTAATATCAAATCAAAGACCAAATAGTACGGTTGAATATAAACACACAAGAGATTCTAAAAAAATCACTATCTCGATAGATGATCACGGTTTGTGCGACGCTTGCAAGTTCTCTGATATAAAAAATTCAGAAATTGATTGGAAGATGCGAGAAGAACAATTGTTCGATTTATCAAATAGAGTCCGTAAAGTTCCTCAAAAGTATAATTGTATTGTACCGGGTTCTGGAGGAAAAGATAGTTTTTTCCAATCATACATTCTAAAGAACAAATACGGATTTCGGCCACTAACAATTACTTGGGCTCCACATGAATATACTCCTTGGGGTTGGCAAAATTTTCAATCTTGGATCAATTCAGGATTTGACAATTACTTAGTTACGCCAAATTCTCAAGTACATCGATTACTAACTCGATTAGCGGTAGAAAATTTATTTCATCCATTTCAGCCATTTATGATTGGCCAAAAAGCACTAGCACCAAAGTTAGCCGCTATGTTTGATATTCCACTTATATTTTATGGGGAAAACGAAGCAGAATATGGAAATCCCATTGCGGACACAAATACAGCCACAAGAGATCCTTCGTACTTTTCGGGCAATCAAGATGATCTCTTTTTGAGTGGAATCTCACTTGGTGAAATTGTTGATAGATATGGCATAGCGCCTTTTGAGTTGCAACAATACATGCCTATAGATAGAGAGGTTTATGAATCAAAAAAAATTGAGGTACATTATTTAGGGTATTACTTAAAATGGCATCCACAATCCGCTTATTATTTCGCCGTAGAAAATGGTGGCTTCATCCCTTCGCCAGAACGAACTCCAGGAACCTATAGTAAGTACAATTCAATAGATGACAAAATTGATGATCTACATTATTGGACTACGTTTGTTAAATTCGGAATTGGAAGGGCGACTTATGACGCTTCTCAAGAGATTCGAAACAATGAAATAACGAGAGAAGAAGCAGTTTCGTTAGTGCGTAAATTCGATGGCGAATGGCCCGAAAGATTTGAACAAGATTTATGGAGATATTTGACTGTTGATCGTCGTTTAGGAGATAAGTGTCTCAGCAATTTTGATAATCCCAAAATGACAAAAGAATATTTCTTAGCTATCTCCGAATCTTTTAGAAGTCCACATCTTTGGGCGAAAATTGATGGTGAATGGAAATTGAAATTTCAGGTTTCATAAAATGTATAAAATTGCAATTATTGGTAGTGGATATATGGCTAGAGAATATGCAAGAGCCATTCATGATAGTAATAAACTCAAAGTCATCGCAGCGATGGCAAGAGATAATACAAAATTAGAAAACTTTGCAAAGGATTTTGATATTCCAATTATTGCAACCACAGTTGAGGAATTGTATCTAAAATCAAAAGCAGATCTTCTTTTGATTTCTTCAAGTGTAGAAAGTCTTGAAATTTTAGCAACGCAAGCTTTAAATTATCCTTGGGAGATTTTAATGGAAAAACCTCCCGGAATCAACCTAAATTCCGCTAATAGACTTTCTAAATTATCACAACAGTACAGAAAAACTATTCACGTAGCTCTTAACAGAAGATTCTATTCATCGGTTAAAAATATGGAAGAAAAATTAAATCATTTTTCTGAACCTAGAGTTATTTATGTATTCGACCAGCAGGATACTTTGAAAGCAAAAAAAATGGGATATGAGGACATCGTTATAGAGAACTGGCACTATGCAAACTCAATTCATCTAGTAGATTTGATATTAAATTTCTCACGAGGAGAAATTGATAAAATTACTACTCGAAATGTTACTTTATCTTCTAATTCAAAAATTCAATTGGCAGAAATTCTATTTAATTCTGGAGACTTAGTTTTTTATCGTGCTAATTGGAATATCCCAGGATCATGGGCGGTTGAGATTTACGTAGAAAATATCGCTCTATATCTACGACCTATAGAAACATTGTCAACTTTAAGTCTCGATTCTCGAAATGAAAACAAACAAGAACTAAGTGAGTGGGATTCAGCATTCAAACCGGGGCTTCGTGAAATAATAAATCAGATTGAGAATCTATTGAGTGGTCTACCGTCTGAACTTACAACTATTTTTGAGTCTCTTAAAACTATGGAATTGATAAGTAGGATTTATGAATGAAAAACTGACTGTCGGCATTATTGGATTTGGTAAGATGGGCTCACTGTATTTAAAAATATGTCAAGAAATGGAATGGACCATTTCTGGGATTGTTGATCCAAATGCTGATACCAAGAAAAAACTTTCGATAAAAGAGATTGAAATACCATTTTTTACTGATATCACTTTAATGCTTAAGACAGTAAAACCAGATCTTTTGATTTTTTCTTCCACCACATCACACAGATTTACTGAGTTTTTTAGAGCTACAGATATATACCACCCTAAGTTTGTATTATTTGAAAAACCAATGGGAAATTCTATCCAAAAATCTTCTCAGGTTCTCCAATATTGCCAGAGAAATAATATTAGATTTTCTGTAAATCATCAGATGAGATTCATGCCGATTTACAAATTAATGAAAGATCTTCATCAAAAACGTTCCTACGGTGAATTGCTTTCTCTGAATATTTCCGCTGCCAATATCGGATTAGGCACTAATGTTACGCATTATTTTGAAGCATTTAGATGGATATTTGATAGTTCTATCGGAGAAATTTATGCGTGG
>Ga0214923_10006656_pt1 | contig 12893 bp, 7 predicted proteins | sample LL1510_MetaG_FD_177993 | JGI IMG/M metagenome (GOLD analysis project Ga0214923, IMG submission 177993) | Freshwater microbial communities from Lake Lanier, Atlanta, Georgia, United States - LL-1510 | ecosystem: Environmental > Aquatic > Freshwater > Lake | place: USA: Georgia | collected 2015-10-15
CCGCCCGTCGCTACGCCGCTTTGTCAACGCGCCGAGCGAGCGCCACTGCCCACCAGATAAGAGGTATCTGCAGTGGCAGGCGACCATAGGCGACAAGACGTTCACTGAGCTCGCGATCGCGCCAGTCCCACGCCATGTAGAGGTTGGCGGGATACACCGCAACAAAGAGCGCTGCCGCCGACCACAAGGCAAAACGCCGCGTGCGCGCCACCATGATGCCGAGACCAACGAGAATCTCTGCAACTCCACTGGCGTAGGTCGCAAAACGCGCCGAGCCCGGAGCCCATGGCGGCACGATTACATCGAAGAAGTCAGGATTCAAAAAGTGCGAAACACCAGCGACAACGAGCACGGCAGCGAGTAGTTTCTCAGAGCGAGTCATGCGCGAAGACTAGGTCGCGCGCGACTCACAACACGCTCATGACCGACCGCATCGACACCCGCACCAACTGGCTCGACCCACAGCAATTGGAAGCCGTGCGCGGTCAGGTGCCGCTCGTCTATGTCGACGCCGTGCCGGTGCGCATCGACGACATGGGGGTCGTCACCCATGTGGGCATGCTGTTGCGCCAGGCACCTGACGGTTCCATTTCACGCACCGTGGTGTCAGGTCGTGTGCTGCTCAACGAACGAATTCGCGAAGCCTTGTTGAGGCATCTAGAAAAAGATCTCGGCCCGCTCGCTTTGCCGAAGATTCCACCCGAACCCGCACCGTTCACCGTCGTCGAGTATTTTCCTGATCCCGACATCTCGGGTTTTCACGACCCCCGCCAACACGCAGTGAGCCTTGCCTTCGTGGTGCCCGTATCGGGTGATTGTCAACCGACGCAAGCCGCGCTCGACCTTGCGTGGTACACCCCCGAGCAAGCCGTCAGCGAAGCAGTGCGTCGAGACATGACGAGCGGTCACGATCGATTGATTCGTCTGGCGCTCGCCTCGGTTGGCGTGCTGCCCTAGACCTGGTTTCGTAAGCCGTTCGGCCAGCCCGACGGGCGGGTAGAGCGGCTAGCCCTCTTGCTCGTCGCTGCGTCGGCGTCGCCGGTGCGCCCGTGCCCGCCTTCGCCCAGGCGGTGGGGCAAACACGTCGAGAATCTCGCCGTCAGGTTGTTCGAGCGTGAGCGAGATTCCCTTTTCGATGTCTTCGGGTTCGGTTGATGCTTCGATCACGACTGCAGGTTCTTCTTTCGGTTTGCGGCCGAGCAAACGATCGAATGCGGCCATGCCACCGGCCAACATCGCACCGACCGTGCCATAGCGCTGGGCGGCGCGACGCACCATGTGTGCATCGTCAGGCAACTGCAGTTCAGGTTCGGCGGGTGCGTCGTCACTTGGTGTGCTGGTCACGCCCCACAACCTATTGCGAAGTACTCTTTTCGCCATGCCAGAGGGCGACACGATCTATCGTGCCGCCGCCGCGTTACGCACCGCCCTCATCGGCAAAAAGATGACGAGATTTGAAGCTCCACGAATCACCAGCGTGCTGCCTCGCGTCGGTCAAACGATCGAAGAAGTGCGTAGTCGGGGCAAACACCTCGAGATCGTGTGGGATGACGGCATCGTGCTGCACACCCACATGCGCATGACCGGATCATGGCACGTGTATCGCCCGGGTGAGCGTTGGCGCAAGCCGCCGCGCCGCGCGCGCGTGGTGATCGGCACCGCCGACTGGGAGGCCGTCTGTTTTTCAGCACCGGTCGTCGAGACCTACCGCGACTTCGACCCGCGTCGGCATCCCATTCTTGGCTCGCTCGGGCCAGACCTTTGCCAACCAGAAGTTGACGCAGATGAATGCGTGCGTCGCATGATGGCATACGAACCCTCCGAAACGAGCATTGCCGAAGTGCTGCTCGACCAGCGCGTGATGTGCGGGGTGGGCAACGTGTATCGCTGCGAATTGTTGTGGGCCACCGAACTGCACCCGTGGGCAAAAGTGGGCGACTTGTCGCGCGATGAGTGTCGCGATCTCGTCGACCTTGCACACGAGATGTTGCGTGCCAACGTGACTCGAACGGCGCGTATTACTGCACCAAGTGTCGACGGTGGTCTTGCCGTTTACGGTCGCCAAGGCAAGAAGTGCGCCCGTTGCGGTGACCTCGTGCGGGTGACCCACCACGGAGAAGCAAACCGAGTGCTGTATTGGTGCAGCGGATGCCAAACCGTGCACACGCCTTCGGTGACGGCACCACGTCGTCTGATCGATGACACACCGACCGATCAGCACCCCGCGGCGCGAGTCTTTGCCGAGCCGGTCGACGACGCTTCGTAGTCGCCAGTCGACGACGCGCTAGAGCCCCGCGCGCCTGACGATGTCTCGCACCGTCAGGTGGTGCTGATCGCCTCGACGACGTTCACCTTCGTGGCACGCCACGCTGGGTAGATCGCAGCGACCACACCAAGAATGAAGGAGATCACCACGATCGTGATCGTGCCCGTCACTGGTAGCCGAAAAGTGAGGCCGCCGTCATCGGCGAGCGCAGCAACCACCACGACACCCATGACGATGCCAAGCACCACACCAGTGACCGCACCGAGCAACGAGGTGATCACGCTCTCCCAACGCACCGTGGTGCGCACCTGTGCCCGCGTCATGCCGACGGCTCGCAAGAGACCAATTTCGCGACGGCGTTCGAACACCGACAACAACAACGTGATGACGATTCCGACGATGGCGATGATGATCGAGAGACCGAGCAAGCCATAGATCAAACCCAGGATTTGGTTGATCTGTGCCGCCTGGGCATCGATGAAGCCTTCTTTGCTCTGCAGGGTGCCGATGCCTGCGTCGCTGCTGATCGCGGCGATACGGGCTTCGACGTCATCGAGCACCGCACCTTCGGCAGCTTTGATGTAGACGAACGAATCAAAGATGGGTGTCGGTGCGTCGGCAAACATCTCTCGGCTCGCCACATAGTTGGCGAAACTCGTGTCACCCGAAACGAGGCCACGCACTTCGGCATCGATGACGGCACCGTCGATACGAATCACCTGCAGCCGTGTGCCGATCTTCCAGCCACGTTCGGTGGCGCGGTCTTGCTCTACCAAGATGCCATCGCGACCGAGGCTCGAGAGGGTGCCTTCGACGACACCGATATCGAAGAGTCCGTCAATCGTGTCGGGGTTGATGGTCTGCACGAAGTTGCCGCGCATTGACGCGCTGGGGTCAAGCGTCGTGTCGTTCGGGTCGACGATGCGCACACTGGTGAAGCCGACGCCCGTGGCCTGCGCGACGCCATCAAGGCCGGCAATCTGATCGGTGAGCGAGAGCGGAATGCCGCCGGAGCCCTGCGAGTCAACGGTGAGTGCGAAATCGCCGCTGAAAGCGTCACCGAACGTGTCGCGAATCTCCGACCGAATACTGACTGCAAGTGCAGTGAAGGCGGTGACGAGTGCGACACCGAGCAAAACTGGTGCCGCAGTGCGCGAGGTGCGCTTGGGGTTGCGGGCCGCGTTTTGTCGGGCCATGGTGCCACTCACACCGCGCAACGCTGCGACGGGTGTGCCGAGTGCGAGCGCGACAGGTCGCGCAATCGCTGGCCCGAGAACGAGAACGCCGGCGAACACCCCGAGCACGCCAAGGCCGAGCACCTGAATTGGCGCGTCATTGCTGGCCGCCACCATTGCGACAGCACCAAGTGCAACGAGCACGAGACCGATACTCACGCGACGCTTCAAGTTTCCGGCGGTGTCGAGTGCGGTGTCGCGCAACGCAGCGAGTGGTGGCACGCGACCTGCACGACGGGCTGGCAGCCAGGCGGCAAGCACCGTGACGCTCACGCCCGCTATCAGCGTGTTGACGAGCGAGCCGGGCTTGATCGCCAACCCGGTCGTCGGCACTTCGAAACCGGTGGCCTTGAGCAGCGCGTTCAACAGTTGTGAGAGTGCGATGCCGACGGCAAAGCCGAGCAACGACCCGACCACGCCCATGAGCGTGCCTTCGACGAGCATCGCGCGCGACACTTGTCGACGGTTCGCACCAATCGCCCGCAACAGCGCATTCTCGCGTTGTCGTTGTGCCGCCGTGATGGAGAACACGTTGTAGATGACGAACGACCCGATGCCGAGCGCAATGTACGAGAACACGATGAGGAAGGTGGAGAAAATGTTCAGCACGTCTTTGATCTGGCCCTGCACCTCGGCGGTGATCTCGGCGCCGGTCAGTGTTTCGAGTTTCAAGTCGTCGGCCAGTGCGGCATCAATGCGATCGGCCAACACCTCATCGCTCACCGAACCGTCACCCGCTATCAAGAAGGCATCGACGAAACCCGGCTCGAGCAGAAACTCTGAAGCGGTCGGTTGGTCAAAGAGTGCGAATGTCGACCCGCCTGGTGACGAGATGTCGCCGTACGACGCAATACCGACCAAGGTGAACTGGCGCGCACCCTTTGCGGCAACAACCCGCACGGTGTCACCCACAACGAACTCGCCGTTGTCGGCAGTTGCGCGGTCAAGCATCATTTCCGTGGCGCCCACGGGCAGGCGACCTTCGTCGATCTGCCAGAGCCCGGCCGTCTCAAAGGTGGCGATTCCACCGAACGTTGGTGGTCCGCCGCCGTCACTGCCGAGCGGCGTGCCATCTTTGCCAATGACGCGCGCGAACTGCTGAATGTCGCCTGCTGCCGAGACGACCCCTTCCACTTGGCGCACGGTGTCGAGCGCCGAGATTGGGATACCTGCCCGTTGTTCACCGCCGAAGTCGAGTTCGATGAAGGTCGTCGATCGCACATAAGCGTCGACATCGCGGAAGACGTCGGCGAACAGTCGGTCGAACGTTTGGTTGATCGTGTCGCGGAACACGAAGGTGCCTGACAAGAACCCGGTTCCGAGAATGATGGCCATTGAGGTGAGCACGAGGCGACCTTTACGGGCCCAGGTCATTTTCAACGCGAGTTTCAACATGATCGAACTACTCGCCGAGGTGCTTCAGATAGTCGAGCACTTTCTGCGCCGTTGGCTGGAACATCTCACCGGCCACCTTGCCGTCGGCCAAGAACACGATGCGGTCGGCATAGCTGGCAGCCGTGGCGTCGTGGGTGACCATCACAATGGTCTGGCCGAGGTCGCTCACCGCGCGCCGCATGAACGTGAGCACCTCAGTACCCGTCTTTGAATCGAGGTTGCCCGTTGGCTCGTCGGCGAAAATGATGTCGGGTTGGCTGGCAAGTGCTCGGGCAATCGCCACACGCTGCTGCTGACCGCCCGAGAGTTCACTCGGTCGATGTGTCAGCCGATCACGCAGGTTGATGGTGTCGATGACGCGGTTGATCCACGTCTCGTCGCCCTTCTTCTTGCCCAGCGTCAACGGCAGCACGATGTTTTCATACGCCGTAAGTGTGGGAATCAGGTTGAACGCCTGAAAGATGAACCCGACCTTGTCGCGACGCAGTTGCGTGAGCGACTTGTCGTTCAGTTGCGAAAGATCGGTGTCGCCGATGTAGACCGAACCGCTCGTGAGCGAGTCGAGGCCGGCGATGCAGTGCATGAGGGTCGATTTTCCTGACCCGCTTGGGCCCATGATCGCGGTGAACCTGCCGCGTTCGAAGGCGACATCGACATGTTCGAGAGCGTGCACTTCGCTGTCGCCTGTGCCGTAAATCTTGGTGGCACCTCTGGCGTGAGCGGCGTGAGTGTTGGAGTTTGTTGTTGTCGGCGGGGGGAGCGAAGTCACCTCGTCAGGTTAGTCGCGGGGGGGGCTTACAACTTTGGGGCGTCGGCTACTTCGGTTGTGGCAAGACGCGCAGGTACGACTTCACGGTCTTCCAGCCTTGGGGAAACAACTTCTTCGCTTCGTCGTCGCTGACCGCTGAGCCGATAATCACATCGTCACCGTGCTTCCAGTTCGCTGGCGTCGCCACCTTGTACTTGGCGGTCAGTTGCAGCGAGTCGATGACGCGCAAGATTTCGTCAAAGTTACGGCCAGTTGACGCAGGGTACGTGATGGAGAGTTTTACCTTCTTGTCGGGCCCCACCACGAACACACTGCGCACCGTGAGCGTGTCGTTGGCGTTTGGGTGAATCATGCCGTAAAGATCGCTCACCTTGCGGTCAGAGTCACCAATCATCGGGAAGTTCACCGGCGTGCCCTGCGTCTCGGCGATGTCGGCCTCCCATTTCACGTGCGAGTCGACGGGGTCGACCGACAAGCCGATTACCTTCACGTTGCGCTTGTCGAATTCGGGTTTGATGCGCGCGACATAGCCGAGCTCGGTGGTGCACACCGGCGTGAAATCTTTCGGGTGGCTAAAGAGCACGCCCCATGCGTCGCCAAGCCACTGGTGAAATGTGATGCGACCCTGGGTGGTGTCGGCAGTGAAGTCGGGGGCAATATCGCCAAGTCGGATGGTCATTTGGGGCCTTTCGTGATTCGGTTGTGAGCCGCTGAAACTCGTGCGGTTGCGAGCCGCGTTGTGGTTACGACCCACAGTCAACCAAATGTTGACCTGTCTTGTCAACTTTGGGGAGTGGCCGCCCGAAGTGTCAGGGCAGTGCGTTCGTCTGGTGCGCTCGTCCAGTTCGGCCGACCACTGCGGTCTCAGCCCTTCGGGCGAATGTCGAGATTGAAACGTTGCGCGAACTCGTCGTAGTACGCATTGTCGTCGTCGTGCCGACCGAGCGCCACCCATTGTTCATCGGTCATTGATTCGCGCGCACGAATCAGTTCATCTGCGCCCCACGAACACCGCCATCGCAACCTCGGCTCAGTTGTCGTGATGGCTTCAAGAATTGTCGCTGCGGCTTCTTCGGCTGGGGTCGCCTTGGCGATTCCTTCTGCATAAAACGCAAACAGTCGTCGGTAGTGCGCGTCGTAGGCGCCCGACTGGTTGGGTGCGTCAATATTCTTGGCGAAGATCGAACTGCGCGTCACACCAGGTTCGATGATTGCGACGCGAATGCCGAACGGGGCAAGTTCTTGGGCGAGACCTTCGCTCATGCCCTCGACTGCCCACTTCGACACGTAATACGGCGATTGAGCGATTGCGGTGATCTTGCCGACGACTGACGACACGTTCACGATTGTTCCGCTGCGGCGCGCTCGCATGCCGGGCAACACGGCCTGAATGCAGCGCACCGAACCGTTGTGGTTGATGTTGAAGACCTCGGTGTAGGTCTCAATCGGGCATTCTTCGGTCACGGCGTTGCCACCGACGCCCGCATTGTTCACGAGCACGTCAATGTGGTCGGTGGAGGTGAAAATCTCGGTGAAGCCGCGAGTGACCGAAGCCGACTCGGCGACATCCATCTCGATGAGGCTGACGCGGTCAACGACACTTTCAGATGTGGCCTTGGCGAGCAGCTTGTCGGCTTTGGCCAGCCCTCGCACGGTGGCATAGATGTGGTACCCAGCCTTGGCCAGGGTGATCGCGGTGGCCCGACCAATGCCGCTATTGGCGCCTGTCACCACCGCCACGGGGGTGTTCGGGTCGCGGGGCCCAGTGGGGCTGGTGCTGCGGGGCCCAGTGGCGTCGGGCATTACCTCAGCGTAGGTGTGCGTCGAAAAGATGTCACAATCAGGGGGTACCCTGCCGTTAAGTAACCGTGCGTACGTTTGGGCGCTCGCCCCTCTTTCTCGCCGTTGGGCTCGTTGCTGCGGTGTTGCCGGCTGCACCAGCTGCTGCGTTGGCGCCCGTTGTTGCCGCATCGGCGCCCGGCTCTGCGTCGGCTGGCGCTGTGGTGCCGAGCAACACGAGTGCGACCAAGGACTACGTCGTCATCCTCACCGAATCTGCCAGCGTCGCTGCGAAAGTGAACAAAGAATCGTCACTTGGCAACGACGTGAACGACGTGTTCTCGAGCAAGGTGAAAGGCTTTGTCGTCGAACTTGATGCCGGCGACGTTCGGCGCTTGAAGAACGATCCGCAGGTGTTGGTGGTTGAACCCAACGCCACGTTCTCGGTCGGTGTGACCGACGAGCCGACGACGAGCACGACCTCCTCAACGGCGAGCACCACCTCAACGACAACGGCCGGGCCGAGCACGAGCACGAGCACGTCAACGACGAGTACCACTTCGTCAACGACGAGCACGACCTCGTCGAGCACGTCTTCCTCAACGACCTCGTCGAGCACCACCTCCACCACGACCACGGTCGTGCCGAGCGTTGATGAACTCAACATCGGCGACGCCATCCCTGGTGAATACATCGTCACGTTGCGCAGCGGGGTCGGTGCTGCTGCGTTCGCCAGCGCACAGGCTGACACTGGCATCACCGTTCTCGGCACTTTCACTGAAGTGCTCAACGGCTTTGGCGCGCGGCTGTCGAAGGCTCAGCTCTCGCTGTTGGCCAGTGACTCGAACGTGCTCGCGATTGAAGAGAATCGCGTGATTGGTCTCGAAGGTGACCAAGCGAGCCCGCCGTGGGGTCTCGACCGCATCGACCAGCGCTCTCGCACACTTGACTCGAACTACTCCTACAACTTCACCGGCTCAGGTGTGCGCGCCTACGTAATCGACACTGGTGTGCGCAGCGATCACCGCGAGTTCGGCGGACGCGTTGTGGCAGGTCACACCCGCATCAACGATGGTCGTGGCTCTGAAGACTGCAACGGCCATGGCACGCACGTGGCGGGCACCGTGGGTGGTCAAACGTATGGTGTCGCGAAAGCTGTCACGATAGTGCCCGTGCGCGTGCTGTCGTGCGCGGGTAGCGGCAGTTTCTTTGACGTCATCTCTGGTGTCAACTGGGTGACTTCTGATCACGCCGCTGGCGTGCCTGCCGTAGCGAACATGAGCCTCGGTGGTGGTTTCTCCACGGCGGTCAATACGGCGGTTCGCGATGCCGTGAATGACGGCGTGGTGATGGTGGTCGCCGCTGGCAACAACAATCGTTCGGCAGCGAGTTACTCACCCGCGTCAGAGCCGCTGGCGATCACGGTGGGCGCGACCTCGTCGAATGACGCACGCGCTTCGTTTTCCAACTATGGGTCGATACTCGACGTTTTCGCCCCAGGCGTGAGCGTGTTGTCGGCATACCATTCGTCGTCGTCGGCAACGCGCATGTTGTCGGGTACGTCGATGGCGGCTCCGCATGTGGCTGGTGCCGTCGCACTGTTGCTCGAAGAAAACCCAAGCAACACACCTGCGCAGATTGCGAGCACACTTAGTTCTTACGCGACCCCCGATGTGGTCACGAGCGCTGGCTCAGGTTCGCCCAACTTGCTGCTCTACACCCGCGCTCGCTGGACCCCGCCAACCCCCGAAGCGCCAAGCAACCCACGCTCGCTCGTGGTGGTGCCTGGCGTGGCGCAAGCCGCATTGTCGTGGTCGGCCCCGACGCAAGCGGGTGGCGCTTCGGTCACCGACTATCTCATCGAGTATTCGTCGAACAACGGCACCTCGTGGTCGACGTTCGCTGACGGCGTGTCGACTGCGACGTCGGCAACGGTGACGGGCCTCACCAATGGCACGACCTATTCATTCCGAGTCAGTGCCATGAATTCAGCGGGCACGAGTGCGCCGACCGATGTCGTGCGCGTCGCAGTCGGCGTGCCGTCGGTGCCCACTGGTCTGACGGCCACCGCAGGTGGAGCCCAAGTGGTGCTGCGCTGGACCGCACCCGCACTAAACGGTGGTTCGGCGATCACCGATTATGTCGTTGATTACAAAGCCGACGGTGACGATGACTGGACCACCTTCAGCGATGGCGTTTCGACATCGCTCACCGCAACGGTGACGGGTCTCACCAACGGCACCACGTATACGTTCCGTGTGAGTGGCGCGAACGCAATCGGCACGGGCGGCCCGTCGGCAGTAATCACCGCCGTGCCCTGGCAGGTGAATGTGCCGAGTGCCCCGCGCAATCTCGTGGTGACCACAGTCAACACGATGTCGGTCGGTCTCGAGTGGCAGATTCCCACCGCAGACGGCGGCGGTTTCATCACCGGTTACGTCGTAGAGCAGTCGGGCGACGCTGGTGCCACGTGGTTCACGTCGTCGGTGACCGGTACGGGTGGCAGATCTGGCGGCATCTGGTTCACCACGGTGTACGACCTCGTGTCGGGGCGCGAATATCAGTTCCGCGTTCGAGCAACGAACACGGCGGGCAACTCCGATCCGTCGTCGACGGTGACGCAGGCGCCCGGTATTCCGAGTGCTCCTGAAGATCTCGTTGCCACCGAGGCAGGGCCGAATCGCATCACGTTGCGTTGGGAACGATCAACCTCTGACGGCGGCTCAGGCTTGCGCGGCTACACCATTGACTACTCGACGAACAATGGAAGTTCTTGGACCACCTGGCCACAAGACACCGGCGTGGTCGGTTGCACCTGTCAGTATCTCGCGCGCACGGTGACTGGTCTCACCGACGGCGTGGCGCACATCTTCCGGGTGCGCGCTTACAACTTGATCGGCTACAGCCCGAACTCCGAGGCGACCGAGCCAATGACACCGCTCACGCCGGCCGTGCCAGGTGCGCCGCTCAATGTGGTTGGCACTGCGTTGCCCGCCGTGGTCGAACTTGACTGGGATGGCCCCACATCCGACGGGGGTGCGCCGGTGACCGATTATGTCATCGAGTATTCGACCGACTCAGGTTCAACCTGGACCACCTTTGCCGACGGCACGAGCACCACCACGTTTGCGTCGTTGCGCGGGTTGACGGTCGGAACCGCGCATGTCTTCCGCGTGAGCGCAGTGAACTCATCTGGTCGCGGCGTCACCTCGAGCGTGTCGGCCTCGGTTACACCGATTGCTGCGCTCGTGAATGATGCGTTCAGTGGGGCAGTTGCGATCACCGGCACGTCGGGTCGTGAGAACAGTTCGACCCGCACCGCCACACGCGAGGTCGGCGAGCCGAACCACGGCGGTTACGGGGCATCGGCATCGATCTGGTATTCGTACACCACGAGTGCAGCCGGCACGTTGGTGATCGACACGATGGGCAGCGACTTCGACACGCTGCTCGGTGTGTACACCGGTAGTGCGGTGAATTCGCTCACGACGATTCGCACCAACGACGATGCTGGCGGCGGCAACTGGAGCCGCATTGAATTCGCACCGGTGGTCGACACGCAGTATTGGATCGCGATCGATGGCTACGGCAGCCGCAAGGGTTCCACCGTCTTCAACTGGGCCTTCACCGAGGCACCACCCGCACAGAAGCCTGGCGTGCCGCGCAGCGTGCGCGCCGTCGAAGGCGATGCCCGCGCCACCGTCTATTGGACCGCGCCAGAGAGTGACGGCGGTGCCACCATCACCGCCTACACCGTCACCGCGTCACCTGGTGGTCGCACGTGTGCAACCTCGGGCGCTCTCACGTGTGTGGTGTCAAGCCTGACCAACGGCACGGCATACACCTTCACGGTGACGGCCACCAACAGTGTGGGCACTGGTGACTCGTCGGCGGCGAGTGACGCGGTTACGCCTCGAGCCGAGTCTGATGGTGGAGTCGCACCACTCTCATGGGGTCTCGATCGCATCGATCAACGCGCCCTGCCGCTCAACAACCGCTACACCCGCACCCAGTCGGGCGCCGGCGTCACCGTGTATGTCATCGACACTGGAGTTCGCGCCACCCACAGCGAACTCAGCGGTCGCGTCGCTGCTGGTTTCACCACCATCAGCGATGGCCAAGGCACTAATGACTGTCAAGGTCACGGCACTCACGTGGCGGGCACGGTGGCGGGCACCAACTATGGCGTGGCGCCCGCTGCGCTCGTCGTGCCGGTGCGCGTGATGAACTGCAGTGGCTCGGGCAGCACCTCTGACATCATCGCTGGCATCGACTGGATCATCACACACCACCAAGCGGGTGTGCCCGCAGTGGCGAACATGAGTCTTGGCGGTCCGCGCTCGGCTGCGCTCGACTTGGCCGTTTCACGCGGTGTTGCTGATGGAGTCACCTTCGTGGTGGCAGCTGGCAACTCAAGCCTGAGTGCCTGCACCGTCTCGCCTGCTGGTGAGCCGAGCGCGATCACCGTCGGTTCAACGACGTCAACCGACGAGAGATCTTCGTTCTCGAATTTCGGGTCGTGTCTTGATGTCTTCGCACCTGGGTCAAATATCGTCTCTGCAGGTCACAGCTCAGATGTCGCGACCCGCACGTTGTCGGGCACCTCGATGGCTGCGCCGCACGTGGCTGGTATAGCGGCACTTGCGCTGTCGCAAAATTCTGCGATGTCACCCGCCGAGGTCGCATCTGCAATCGCGTCGTCAGCGACACGCAACGCCGTCACCAACCCGGGCACCGGTTCGCTGAACCGAATGGCGTTCTCGCTCTTGACCCCTGCCCCCAACGCCGAGGACGACAGCCCGACGACCACGACGTCGACGACTTCCACCACCGTGGCTCCGACCACGACGGTTGCTCCGACCACGACGACACCTTCGGGCGGCGGTGGCGGTGGTGGCGGTGGCGGCGACGGTGGTGGCGGTGATGACGGTGGCGGCGACGATGAGCCGGTGACGACGACCTCGACCACACTGCCGCGACCGACGCGCATCGTTGCTCCGCCGACGACGTCGACCACAACATCGACGACATCAACGACGATGCCAGCGACGACGCCACCGACGACTCCCACTACGGTGCCGACCGCATCGGTGAGCGCACCGCGTGGCACCGTGCCGGCGGTGGGTCAGCGACCGGCAGTCGGCGCCGCGGCACCACAGTTGCCGCCAACGGCTCGCGCACTTGCCGCCGCGGTGCGTTCAGTCGGTCGCACACTTCGCATTGAGACCCAGGCTCCGAAGGGTTCATTGGTGCACATCTACCGCAATGGCGAGCTCGTGCGCTCAGTCACACCAGAGGAAGCAAAGACACTCTCAATTCCGTCGAACGGGGCGAGCGCCGAGGATGTTCAGATTGTCGTCGTGACGCGCACTGGTGAGGTGCTCGCAACGCCACCCGCCGAAACACCCACGGGCACCGGCGAGTCGAGCGGCGACAAGTCATCGACGAC
>Ga0214923_10006657_pt1 | contig 12893 bp, 12 predicted proteins | sample LL1510_MetaG_FD_177993 | JGI IMG/M metagenome (GOLD analysis project Ga0214923, IMG submission 177993) | Freshwater microbial communities from Lake Lanier, Atlanta, Georgia, United States - LL-1510 | ecosystem: Environmental > Aquatic > Freshwater > Lake | place: USA: Georgia | collected...
CAGCTCACAAACTACTACCGTTCCAATGAATTTCTTTGGTTCAGCCACTGTGAGTTGTAATTCTGTTTCAACGATTACGGTTAATAGTACAACGATTTGCTCTGGTCAGTCTGTAACATTAACAGCAAGTGGATCAGGAAATTATGTTTGGTCTCCTGGAGGGCTGACAGGACCATCCATAACGGTATCTCCTACAACAACAACAACATACACTGTAACAGGTTCAACAACTGGACCAAATGGAGGTTCAATTAGTGCAGCGGGTTCAGGAACCGTCACTGTTCTGCCTGTTGGAAGTGCACAATGTGGGTGTATTGTAAATGCCTCCAATAATGGACCCGTTTGTCCGAATCAAAGTTTCACACTTTCTTCTTCAAATTTAGTAGGCGCAACATTTGGTTGGTCTTTAAATGGAAATCCCGTCGGTGTCGGTCAATCATTAACTGGACAAACTCAAGCCTCACCAGGAAATTATATTTATACGCTAACCGCTCAAGATGCCGCGGGTCATATTTGTAGTTCTACAACCACAGTTGTAGTGCATGCGTTACCGACTGTTCTTGCAGGAAATGATGTTGCTGTATGTTTTAATACGCCAATTACATTAACAGCATCTGGTGCCAATACGTACACATGGTCTCCTTCCATTCAAAATGGAGTGTCTTTCACGCCTATTTCAAGCGGTGTTTATACGGTGACTGGAACAGATGCAAATGGATGCCAAAATACGGACAATCTTACTGTAACTATTTCGCCAACTACATTGCCTCAAATTAATCCTAGTGTTACAGCAGGATGCTCTCCATTATCCGTCAATTATACTTTATTAAATACTTGTACGCAAGCTGATTGGACATTTGGTAACGGTCAAACGGCAAGTGGTTGTGGTCCGCAAAGCACAATTTACCAACAGCCCGGTTGTTTTGATGTGACAGTTCAATATACAGATTTGAATGGCTGTGATACTTCTGCGACCTTTAATGATATAGTTTGTGTTGAACAGCCCAATGCAGCATTTTATGTAAATCCGTCATCTATCAGTCAAGGAAATTCAACAGTTAACTTTTTCAATGTTTCTCAAGGTGCGGAAACGTATGTTTGGGACCTAGGCGATGGAACGGTTTCGGCAAATGAAAATCCAAATCACACCTATCCAATAGCGGATGAAACAGGCTTTGTTGCAACGCTAGTCGCTATTTCGCCGAATGGGTGTACAGACACTACTTCTTTGGCAATTATTTATGAAGAGCAACTAATTTTCTACGTTCCGAATTCATTTACACCAGATGCAGACGAACACAATCAGACCTTCAAACCGGTTTTTACAAGTGGTTTCGACCCACATAATTTTGAAATGGTTATTTACAATCGCTGGGGAGAAGTTGTGTTTGAATCACATGACCACACAAAAGGATGGGACGGTTCGTACGGGTATGAAGGATTGGATGTGCAAGCGGGCGTTTATACGTGGATTATCAACTTCAAACCGAAGGACAACGACGACAAAATTACCGTTAACGGAACAGTTAACGTTCTTCGATAATACACAGATGAATTGTGTTTAAGTATCGCATAAAAAAGCCGCTCAAGTAGAGCAGCTTTTATTATACTGTTTTTTCTTTATCTCTCAGCTGTGATAGAAGCTTTAAGAAACTCTCTGTTCATACGAGCTATGTTTTCTAAAGAAATTCCTTTTGGACATTCGATTTCACAGGCTCCTGTATTTGTACAATTTCCGAAACCTTCTTCATCCATTTGGCGCACCATGTTTAGTACACGCTCTTTAGCTTCCACTTTTCCTTGTGGCAATAAAGCGTATTGAGAAACTTTAGCACCAACAAATAACATGGCTGAACCATTTTTACACGTTGCAACGCATGCTCCACAACCAATACAAGCAGCTGCTTCAAAGGCCTTATCTGCATCCGCTTTTGGAATTGGAATTGCATTAGCATCCATTGTTCTTCCCGATGTGTTAACCGAAACAAAGCCTCCTGCTTGTTGAATACGATCGAATGCACTTCTGTCAACAACTAAATCTTTAATAATCGGAAAAGCAGCTGATCTCCATGGCTCAACATAAATTGTGTCGCCATCATTGAACATACGCATGTGCAACTGACAAGTTGTTATGGCTTTATCGGGCCCGTGCGCACGTCCATTAATGTACAATGAGCATGAGCCACAAATTCCTTCGCGACAATCGTGGTCGAACGCAACCGGTTCTTTTTGCTCGTTAACTAATTGCTCATTTAACTGATCTAACATTTCCAAAAACGAACTGTCAGTAGAAACATTATCCAATTTGTAGGTTTCCATTGAACCTTTAGCTTTCGCGTTTTTCTGTCTCCAGATTTTAAGCGTAATGTTTATTGTTTTTGCAGCCATATTTCATAATTTTAGGCATTAGCTAATAGCAATTAGGCATTAGCTTAGCCATTATTTCAAACTTCTAATTTCTTCAAAAAAGAACTAATCATTTTTGATAGTTCAGTAATCTGACTCAAAATCTCGTTATATCTATTTTCATCTTTGATAAAACCAAACTCATGAGCTAGTAACAATTGTGTTTCAACTTCATAAAGTGAACCTCTGGAAATCTTAATAAATTGAATGTAACTCTTTGTTGATCCTCTACCATAACCTTCAGCAATATTACTTGGTACAGAAACAGTTGCTCTTCGTAATTGAGAAATCAAACCAAAGCGCTCGTCATCTGAGAAATCATTTGTCAACTTATAAACAGAAGAGGAAATTTCCATCCCTTTCTTCCAAATAAGTAAATCTCTATATGATTTTATTCCTTCCATTAATTACTATTCCTTCAAGGCCTAATGCCTTCTAACTATTTACTAATGCCTTTCTCTTATTTGTAATTTCTTGCAGCAATTTTAATGAACTCATAATTCAAATCCTCTTTGTGCAACTCAGATTGAGTTACGTCCATTCCTTTATATTCCCAAGCAGCGACAAATTTGAAATTTACATCGTCACGTAAGGTTTCGCCTTCTGCATCTTGGTATTCTTCACGGAAGTGACCTCCACAAGATTCTTTACGCTGTAATGCATCAACCGCCATTAATTGTCCTAACTCCATGAAGTCTGCTACACGCAATGCTTTTTCCAATTCTGGATTCATTTCGTCTGCACTTCCAGGAACAAAAACATCTTTGTAAAACTCTTCACGTAAAACTGCAATTTCTTCAATTGCCTCTTTCAAGCCTTGTTCGTTTCGACCCATTCCAACTTTGTTCCACATAATCAAACCAAGTTGTTTATGAAAATGGTCAACTGATTTTGTTCCTTTATTATTCAAGAATTTGTCAATACTTGCTTTCACAGCATTTTCTGCCTCAACGAATTCAGGCGTGTCCGTTGAAATTTTTCCTGTTCGGATTTCTTTTGCCAAATAATCAGAAACAGTGTAAGGCAATACGAAATAACCATCGGCCAAACCTTGCATCAAAGCAGAGGCTCCCAAACGATTCGCTCCGTGATCAGAGAAATTGGCTTCTCCAGCAACGAAACATCCTTCAATTGTACTTTGTAGGTTGTAATCCACCCAAACACCACCCATTGTATAGTGAACCGCTGGATAAATTTTCATTGGTGTTTCATACGGGTTTTCATCCGTAATCTTTTGATACATCTGGAATAAGTTTCCGTACTTTTCTTCAATCCATTTTTTACCTAACTCAATGATTTTCGCATCTGATGGATTGTGGTCACCTTGTGCATACGCTGCTTGACGTCCTTTGTTTTTGATTTCAGTTGCAAAATCCAAATAAACACCTTCATTGGTATCATTTGCTTCGATTCCAAAACCTGCGTCGCAACGTTCTTTAGCAGCACGTGAGGCAACGTCTCTTGGCACTAAGTTTCCAAAAGCTGGATATCTTCTTTCTAAGAAGTAATCTCTGTCTTCTTCTGCAATTTGAGTCGGTTTCAATTTACCCGCACGAATTGCTTCAGCATCTTCTTTTTTCAAAGGCACCCAAATTCTTCCTGAATTACGAAGCGATTCTGACATCAAAGTCAATTTCGATTGGTTGGTTCCGTGTACAGGAATACAAGTTGGGTGTATCTGAACGAAACATGGATTGGCGAACAAAGCACCTCTTTTGTGAATTTTCCATGCTGCAGACACATTACTTCCCATTGCATTTGTTGACAAGAAATAAACGTTTCCGTAACCACCTGAAGCAATAATCACTGCGTGAGCCGAATGTCTTTCAATCTCACCTGTAACTAAGTTTCTTGCAATAATTCCTCTTGCTTTTCCATCAACAACAACCAAATCCACCATTTCGTGACGGTTGTACATTTTTACTCTTCCTAAACCAATTTGGCGAGAAAGTGCGGAATAAGCACCTAGTAATAACTGTTGACCAGTTTGACCTGCTGCGTAAAATGTACGTTGAACTTGTGTTCCTCCGAATGAACGGTTATCCAACAAGCCTCCGTATTCACGAGCGAAAGGTACACCTTGTGCCACACATTGGTCGATGATGTTACCTGAAACTTCTGCTAAACGATGTACGTTTGCTTCTCTTGCTCGGTAGTCACCACCTTTGATTGTATCGTAAAACAAACGGTAAACTGAGTCACCATCGTTTTGATAATTTTTTGCGGCATTGATACCTCCTTGTGCTGCAATAGAGTGTGCACGACGCGGAGAATCTTGAAAACAAAACGCTTTCACATTATATCCCATTTCGCCTAGAGATGCTGCTGCCGCTCCACCTGCCAAACCTGTTCCCACAACAATAACGTCAATTTTTGGACGGTTGTTAGGAGCAACGAGGTTCATGTGGTTTTTATGTTCTGTCCATTTTTCTGCTAATGGACCTGCTGGTATTTTTGAGTCTAATTTCATATTCTGATCTTTAGTAATCGTCAAGACTTAATTTCGTTAATGAGTACAATTGAAATGATGAAATAACGCTATAAAAATAAATCCAAAAGGAACGATGATAGCGAATGCATACCCTAGCTTATGAAGCGTTCTCGTGTATTTTTTACTAACCCCTATAGACTGAAAAGATGAGTTAAATCCATGCCACAAGTGCAACGCAAGTAAAACAAAAGCTAATGCATACAAACCTGTACGAACAGGACTTTCAAATTTAGCTACTAATTCTTCATAATACCTTGAAGGGTTTAAAGCTTTGACTTCAACGTACTTGTAAACCATTTCATGTGCCCAAAAATCATACATGTGCAAACCTAAGAAAGCCAAAACCACTAAGCCTGAGATAATCATGTTGCGTGAAGCCCATGAAGAATTCGCTGCACCATTGTATTTTACATAAGAGGTCGTTCTTGCTTTTCTGTTTTTTAATTCCAAAACAAAACCCATTACAAAGTGAAAAATCACTCCCACAATTAATATAGGTTGCATCAAAAACTGAATAACAGGATTGTATCCCATGAAATGAGACATCGAATTAAATACATCTGCACTGAAAACAGACATCAAATTGATGAAGAAATGCAAGGATAAAAACGAAATCAAAAACAGCCCCGAAAGCGCCATAGCGACCTTCTTTGCAATGGAAGATTTCAATAATGTAGAATTGCCCATATATTAATTTTAGTTATCGAATACAAATTTATCTTTTTGAACAATCGATTTGGCACATTGTTCTTATTTAGAATCATTTTATATAGCTTAAAACAACGTCTTTGCTGTTCACGTTTAAACTTGCTTCCGCCCCTAGGATAATCGCTCGGTTGTCGTCAATATGACCAAAAGGGAAATCAAAACAAACTGGAATTTTTCTGTAGGAAAAATGTTGTAAAACAATCTCTTCCGTCAACATTCCGAAGGGAACAGCCGTATCCTCCATATCTGTTATGCCCCCTACAACCAATGCGCTAATACGGTCAAAAACGCCGATCTTTTCCAAGGCAAAAAGCATACGGTCCAAATGGTAATAATGCTCGCACAAATCTTCAATGAATAATAGGGCATCTTGAAAATGATAGCTATCGGGTGTTGCAAGCAAACTATATAGGATGCTTAAATTCCCACCAATGATTTTACCTTTTGCAAAACCAGTTTTGTTTTTCGGATTTGCTGCAAAACGAACGTCATTATGTGTTCCCGTTAAATGTTGCATCATTGTTTCCAAGGCTTCCGCTGAATTGGTTTGGTAATTTAAGGGCATGGTTGCGTGTAAACTTTCAATTCCCAGACGATTCAATCGCTGATGAAAAACAGTGATGTCGCTAAAGCCCACCATCCATTTGGGTTCGCGTAACATATTTGCCCAGTTCAGATGATCAACAATTCGAACACAACCATATCCACCTCTAGCGCAGATAATGGCTTTTGCCTCAGGATGATCAATTCCCGCTTGAACGTCTGCCGCTCTTTCTTCATCTGTACCTGAAAAATAATGATGAACGCCGGTGCAATGTTTGGCTACTTCCACCCGAAAACCTTTTGCTTCAAAAAAGGAAGTTGCAAAGTCAACATACTGTTGTTCAATGGATTTTGCTGGAGCAGTGATGTAAATTAAATCTCCAGGTTGAAGTGCTGGCGGTTGAATCATAATTGTTGTAGAAAAAATGTAGCTATCTGTAAATCAAAGGGCGTCGTGATTTTAATGTTTTCTTCGTTTCCTTCTACAAGAAAAATGGGAAATCCAGCTTCTTCAACTAATCCCGCATCGTCTGTTACACCTGCATGGAAGGGTTTTTCGTAAGCTTTGCGCAAGGTTTCCGCACGAAAACACTGAGGCGTTTGGACAAGTCGAATGCACTCACGATCTTCTTTTTGTGACGTTGCATCGATAATTTTCCGAATGGATTCCTTCGGTTTGAGAACAGGAATAGCCGCTTGTTCGTGTTCTAAAGCAAGAAAACATCTTTCGATCGTTTCTCTTGAAACCAAAGGTCGAACGCCGTCATGTACACCAATCCATTCTCCGGTGGCGTGCGCTAGTGCATTTTTGATAGAATGATAGCGTTCTTCACCGCCAGAAACAATCAAGTGAGGAATCGTACATTGTTGATTTTGAAGTGTTTCTTTCCAGTAATCTTTCCATTCTTCCGGCAAAGTCAAAATGATTTGCAAGGTATTATCGTATGAAAAGAAAGCTTCTAAGGTATGTTGTAAAATGGGTTTTCCGCAAACTTCAATAAATTGTTTCGGAAGTTCACTCCCCATTCTTTTACCAATTCCTCCTGCGGTGATGATGATGGTGCGACTTTGCATGATTCAAAGGTAAGCAAAAGGAGGGAAGAGTAAAATAGACTATATCATAAAGGTTTTGACAGCTAAAAACGAATAAATTTAAGTTATTTGATGCCTATAACTGAATGAATTTCGCTATAAATACTTTTAACTGAGGTATTTTATTTTTGATAATATCCTACACTTCCTCGACGTCGATGCCAAAATAGTCATGAGCAATTAAATAGCGGAAACCTCTGATTTTGTGCCATTCCATTTCAGGATGTGATTCTATTAAGTTCGGATCCAATCGCAACACGGATTAGCCAATAATAACAAAATTCATCAAACAAGCATCGAAGGTTTCAATGTCCTCTTTCAAGTCTTCCCAATTTGAAAGGTCAGAAGTATAACGCTCAATTTTCTCAATGGAGTCTTTAATAGTTAGAAAAGCTAGAAGATTACTTTTAGACATAAATCACGTCTTTTAAGATATAATCTCTCGCAAAAGATTTAATATGTCTTGCATTGCAAATGTCAACTTCTCGGTTGAACTTTTTCTTTAGAAAGTCGCGCAAAGCCCATTTCAAATCATAAACATTAGAAACGTTGTTCTCCAGTTCAATCAAAATATCGATGTCACTATTCGCATTTTGTTCATTACGTGCAAAAGACCCGAAAATACCGATATTCAAAACATGAAATTCTTTTTGAAGAAGTGTTTTGTTTTCACTTAAATACTGCAATATGTTCTGCTGAGTTAACATCGTATCGTAAAGTTAAGGAATTTGATTTTAATTTTCAATAATTGAACGCTATTCTAGATTTATACAAAAGGAATGCAATCATTCATTTTGAAATATTAACGAACAACATCAAACGTGTGGCTTTAAGTTACGACACTCACACTCAACCAATGTGATGGTATTACTTAAACACAATCGTAAACTCAACGTAGCGGTTTCTTTGGCGGCCTTTTGTATGTTCTTGATATTATCCCAAATATATCAATTCTGTTTTAAAATCTACCTTGTTGAAGCCTAGTAAGAATAATACAGTTCCAATTCCTCCTGCGGTGATGATGATGGTGACTTTGCATGATTCAAAGGTAAGCAAAAGGAGGGAAGCGTGAAACGGACTAAAACACAAAGGTTTTAACAGCTAAAACGAATAAGTCTAAATCATTTGATGTCTATTGACGCTTATTTACTCATGAAAATCGTTGCCCGTATAATTCAATCATAATCAACCTCACCACTTGGTGGTTTTTTGCGACCTTTTTTGGGTGTAATAAATTATTCTTTCGCTTTTTTCAAACGAACTTTTTCACTAACTTAAAGAGAAAAATGATAAAAAATGAGTGATTTATTAAAAGAGAGCATCCAATCAAAAATATTTTCAATTAGGGGATTACAGGTTTTGTTAGACAAGGATTTAGCAACGTTTTATGAAGTAAAGCCTTTTCGATTAAGAGAGCAAGTTAAGCGTAATCCTGAAAGATTTCCAACTGATTTTATTTTTCAATTAAATGATAGCGAGGTTGATTTATTGGTCTCGCAAAATGCGATACCTTCAAAACAACATCTTGGAGGAACTAACCCATACGTTTTTACGGAACAAGGCGTTGCTGCGTTATCAGGAGTATTAAAAAGTGAAAAAGCAACATTTGTAAGTGTTGAAATATTCAGAGCCTTTGTTCGGATGAGGCAAGTCTTTGTTCAAAACGTCTTGGTTATGGAAAGAGTAATAAAAATTGAACAGAAACAATTCGAATTCGACAATAAGTTGAATGAACTACTTAACGCATTACAAGCTCCAAATATTCAGCAAAAACAAGGAGTTTTCTTTGACGGACAACTATTCAATGCGTATGTTTTTGTAACGGATCTTATCAAATGCGCTCAACATTCCATCATTTTGATTGACAATTATATTGATGAAACAACACTTTTAATGCTAAGCAAGCGAAATTTAGATTGTGAAGCAATCGTATACACAAAAAAAATTAGCAGTCAATTGCAATTAGATTTAGCAAAATACAACGAACAATATCCTGAGATTCAAATAAAACTTTTTAAAAACGCACATGATCGTTTTTTAATTTTAGACCATAAAGCTCTTTATCACATTGGTGCTTCGCTTAAAGATTTGGGAAAGAAATGGTTTGCTTTTTCGAGAATCGATGATTTTCTTCCTGAGATTTTGAACAAATTAGGGAAAAGTTAACTTCGCTACTCAAACACCAACACTAAGCGGCGTTTTTTGCGACCAGCAGAGCTTCGAAGGATTTGCAATCCTTCACGGATTAGCCAGACATGCTGAGATAAGATAACTTAAATAAAGTGCTGCAGGATTGTAAATCCAGTGGAATGGGTCAAAAAAATTATTCTTTCTCTTTTTCGCTTAGTGGCATAATTTTTTTGGGTCACAAACAAATCAATGCTCAATTCAAATTGCACTAGAAGTGAAATAAGAGATTCCTTTTCTCATTAACCCACATTTATAGTTGCCAATCCAAGCAATAAACATCTCGCAGACGAGTTAGCAAGGATGAAGCTGCAAATTGCTGAAATAAAGAATCAGAAGTAATTGCCTATCTTTACGCCTTATGCTCATAGGCCAAGATTATCCCAAACTTGATTTTTATATTGGAAAGCTGCATTTGTTAGAACCGAATGGTACGATAACAGACCTGCTGATGGCAGCCTTGAGTTTTTACTTTGCTATTTCACTTCAAAAAGTAAAAAATAAAGATGTGTTTACGCGAATGTGGACGGCCTTTTTTCTGTTGCATGGTCTTAGTTCATTTTTTGGCGCCTTGGGTCATGCTTTATATGTATACTGGGGAATTTATGGAAAAATGGCTACTTTTATATCAAGTGTGCTTTCCATTTATGCGATTGAAAAAGCGTTTATTGATCAACTGGAAAATACCTCACAAAGAACGCTTTTTGAAAAAATTGCTTTCTGGAAAATTCCATCCATTTACTTGGCTATCGTTTTGATTTGTTTGCTCAGCGATGTTTCGTTAAAACCAGAACGTCCGTTTTTACCGGTGGCCATCAACACAATCGTGGGCGTTGTCTTTAGCGCAGGCTATTTAGCTTACACATTTTCTAAAAGCAAGAATGCAATCTACCGTAATTTTTATTGGGGCGTGATGGTCATTTTACCAAGTGCTTTTTTCTTTTTGCTGAAAATAAACCCATTTCCGTGGTTCGATAAAAATGATTTTTCACACGTTTTTATGTGTGGCGGAATCACCTTGTTTTATATCGGCGTTAAGAAACGTTTGCAGCTTAATACTTAATCGTCAAGGTGCTGTATTTGCTGACTTGTTTACCTTTTTCGTCGGTTCCCGTAACGAAGTACACATAATTCCCGACAGGCAATAACTCGTCGTTGAAACCTTTTCCGTCCCATTTAAAATCGGGGTCTTGCGTTTTGAAAACCGTTTTACCAAAAGCATCTAACACGACAAGCGAAAAGTCATTCACATCTTTGGCTTGGATTTGTAAGAAATCATTATTACCGTCACCATTAGGCGTGAAAACATTTGGAAGTTCTAACACAAGTGTGCTCTTTTCTGGCATTTTTGCTTCTTTTACTTCATCCACCACTTCTTTAGTTTCTGAGTTGGATGCAGTATTGTCTTTTGTTTTAGAAGTATTTACGGATGTAGTAGGCTCGTTTGTCGCTTCCGATTTGATTGTCGCATACGACATAGGAAGGGAGAACATATTGGTAGCAGCTATTTCCGCATTTAACTCAGAAGTAATGGGTTCAGGAGCAGCAGGTTTCACGACCGGCAAGGTGTAAACAGTACTGGTTGATGATTTGGAAGTCGAGGTGTTTTTTGAAGTTAGTGTTGGTGTCGATTTTTGTGCCGTTTGTTGTTCTTGTTTTTCTTTTTTGGGCACAATCGGCGCCTCTTTTTCTTGCAAAGCAAACCATGTTAAACCCGTTACGCTCGCGGCTGTAATGGCACCAATTGTAATTTTAGCTAGGAGAGAAATTCCTGTAGTCGCAGCAGCAGCCGAAGTGGTACTAATGGAACTAGAAACCGCCGTCCATAGTTCGGGGCGAACAGGTGTTTCCAATCCTGACAATTGCTGTTGAAATAATTCTTTTATGTGGTCTTTTTCTTCCATTTTTTACTTGTTTTCAATGCGTTCACGCAAATAAGCCCGCGCTCGAAGGTATTGAGATTTGGAGGTGCTTTCTGTCACGCCCAAATGAGCGGCAATTTCTTGATGCGAATAACCTTCAATGGCAAACATGTTAAACACAACACGGTAACCATCTGGCATTTTCTGCACCATTGCCATCAAATCTTCTGCCATTAATGTTTCAGCGATGTAGCTGTTGGAGTCCAATTTGTATTCTACTTCTTCGGCTTGCACGTCGTTGAGAAACTTAGCGTTTTTCCGCAACTGATCCAAGCAGGTATTCACCATAATTCGTCGAATCCAACCTTCTAAAACACCTTCGTTTTTATAATCGGAAAGTTTCGAAAAGATTTTGATGAAGCCATCTTGTAACACATCTTCCGCTTGATCGCTATTTTTCATGTAGCGCAAACAAATACTGAACATCTTCGGGGCAAATTTGTCAAACAACGTTTTTTGAGCCTTAGGACTTCCGCTTAAACATTCCTTAACCAATGTAAAATCATCCATGCTCTTGATACCTGACGCAATTGTTGTTGAAAAAGTTGCAAATCCCTTGAAAACGGCGCTAACATTTCGCTAATTTCGCCTGAAAAATACTACTTTTTATGTCAGTTGGAATGCGTTTTTTAACCCTATTTGTTTTTTTCTCTTACAATGACTGGGGACAAATAAACTTAGAATCGGGAACTTACAAAGGTCAACTCGCAATGAATGACCGCCTAACGATTCCCTTTCATTTATTTATGGAAAAAGAGAATAATAAATGGAAGGCAGAAATTGTGAATGGAAAAGAACACATTCCGATGCACCTTACAGTTTTTGGCGACTCCATAACAACGCGCTTTCCCGAAATGGATGCGTATTTGCGTTTTTGCACAGATGGTTCTCAAACGAGTTTTAGAGGATATTGGGTCAACCAAAACAAAAAGAAAGTGGTGAAAATTCCTTTTACGGCTTCCATTGAATACGATGAGGTGGGTTTAAAGAAATCTACAGCTGATTTGAGTGGCAGATGGCGTACAACATTTGATCCTACATCAAGTGCACCCGAAGCAGCAATTGGTGTATTTACGCAAAATCACGATTGGATTGAGGGAACTTTTCTAACAGAAACAGGCGATTATAGATATTTGTATGGAAACATGAAAGAAAATGCGTTTAGCCTTTCTACTTTCAATGGTTCATGGGCTTTTTTATTTGATGGAAAAGTAGTCGGAGATTCCATTTATGGGGATTTTTACAGTGGACCAAGTTATCATACTGAATGGATTGCGGTCAAAGATGCTGCGGCTCAATTGCGCGATGAAAAAAGCCTGACCTATGTTGTAAACGACAAAGCGATGCAAACAGCAGGTTGGTTGACATTAACGAACAAACCTTTTGCAAACATTTCAGCTAAGTATAAAAACAAAGTGGTGATTTATCAAATCATGGGAACGTGGTGCCCCAACTGTATTGATGAAATCAAGTTATACAAAGAATTTTACAAAACCTACCACGCGCAAGGCCTAGAAATTGTTGCCCTAGCGTATGAAGTTGGA
>Ga0214923_10006658_pt1 | contig 12892 bp, 9 predicted proteins | sample LL1510_MetaG_FD_177993 | JGI IMG/M metagenome (GOLD analysis project Ga0214923, IMG submission 177993) | Freshwater microbial communities from Lake Lanier, Atlanta, Georgia, United States - LL-1510 | ecosystem: Environmental > Aquatic > Freshwater > Lake | place: USA: Georgia | collected 2015-10-15
GTGATTTGCCTGCTGGGGTAGAGATGGTCATGCCGGGAGATAATGTACAGTTAGTCATTAATCTTCACGCACCTATCGCTATGGATGAAGGATTGCGTTTTGCTATACGCGAAGGTGGCCGCACGGTCGGTGCCGGCGTTGTTGCGAAGATCCTTGAGTAATACATTTCGGCGCAAGTTGATTTTTTTATAACTTGCGCTTATTATATACAGGCCAGTAGCTCAATTGGCAGAGTGGCGGTCTCCAAAACCGCAGGTTGGGGGTTCGATTCCCTCCTGGCCTGCCAACTACCTGATGAATATGAAAAATACAGTGAGTAATGAAACGGGAATGAAAGATATAGTGTCTTGGATAGCAATTGCAGTAATTACAATCATTGCTTTTTGGGCAACGTATTACTTTAGTTTCGCGGCACCTATAAAAGCTTTAATCTGGATTGGTTGGCTGGTGTTAACCCTAGGTTTTGCCTATTTAACTGCAAAAGGTAAAGACGTTCTTACCTTTGCTAAAGAAGCAAAAATAGAGTTGCAAAAAGTTGTTTGGCCTACGCGTCAAGAAACGGTACAGACCACATCAATCGTTATGATTATGGTTGCTGTGACAGGATTTGTTCTTTGGGGAATAGATTCTGGCATGTTGTGGGTGATTGGTAAAATAACGCATTTGGGTTGATATAACGGTGGAAGAACAAAAGACTAAACAGTGGTTCGTGGTTCATGCCTATTCGGGATATGAAAATTTCGTTATGCGTGAAATAAAATTACGTGCAGAACATCATCATCTCGAAAATAAAATCGGAGAGGTCGTTGTCCCCTCTGAGGACGTGTTTCAAATGCGTGCTGGACAAAAACGTAAAACTACCCGGAAATTCTTTCCAGGCTATGTCTTGGTTAATATGGTCATGGACGATGAAACCTGGCATATGGTCCGTGCTATTCCGAGAGTATTAGGTTTTATTGGTGGAACGAGCCAAACACCGACCCCTATATCTGATAAAGAAGCGCTAGCTATTATGCAGCGTGTTGAGGATGGCGTAACCAGACCCAGACCTAAAGTTTTATTCGAGCCAGGTGAAGTTGTGCGGGTGAAAGAAGGTCCTTTTGTTGACTTTAATGGCGTGGTTGAAGAAGTCAACTATGAAAAAAATCGACTAAGAGTCGCTGTGCTTATTTTTGGACGCTCAACACCGGTAGAGTTAGAATTCAATCAGGTAGAGAAAACTTAATCAGCTAGTAACTCATTTTTTTTAAGAACCAGAATTAGTTGTATGAAATTAAGATCTAGTACCGCTTCTTGTGTGACATGCTTGAATCTTTAATTTCAGTTGGAATGAGGCTTGTCCATAAGAAAGAGCCGAGCAAGAAGTAAGTCGTTGTCTAAAAGCGTCTGTTTTTAGACGGTTAGTAACCGGGAAGCTATGTTGAATAAAACAATAGCGTCATACCCAAAATGGAGTCATCATGGCTAAGAAAGTAGAAGCATACATCAAATTGCAAATCCCCGCTGGGAAGGCAAATCCAAGCCCACCAGTTGGTCCTGCGCTAGGTCAGCGTGGTGTGAATATCATGGAGTTCTGCAAGGCTTTTAATGCAGCAACCCAGGGCATAGAGCAAGGACTGTCAACTCCTGTTGTCATCACTGTTTACAGTGACCGTAGTTTTACTTTTATTACTAAAACTCCCCCAGCCTCCGTATTACTTAAAAAAGCAGCGGGCCTCGCGAAGGGCAGTAGCAAACCAAATTCAGACAAGGTGGCTAAACTCGACCGTGCCCAACTAGAAGCCATTGCTAAAATTAAAGAGCCTGATATTACTGCTGGTAGTTTGGAAGCAGCAATACGTACTATTGCGGGAACAGCTCGTAGCATGGGGATAGAAGTTGTAGGCGTAGATGGAGGGGTTCAATAATGACAAAGATAACCAAAAAACAAAAACTGATTAATCAAACAATCATTTTAAACCAATTATACAAAATAACCGATGCCATCGAGGTACTAAAAAAATTCGCGAGCTCTAAGTTTCGTGAAGGTGTAGATATTGCAGTGAATCTCGGTGTAGATCCTAAGAAGTCCGATCAAGTCGTTCGTTCGGCAACCAATTTGCCGAAAGGTACTGGCAAGGAAGTTCGTGTCGCAGTATTTGCTCAGGGTGATAACGCTGAAAAAGCTAAAAATGCAGGTGCTGATCTCGTTGGTTTTGAAGATCTTGCTGAAAAGATCAAAGCTGGTGAAATGAACTTTGATGTCGTCATTGCTACTCCAGATGCTATGCGTATTGTAGGACAACTTGGCCAGGTACTTGGTCCTAGAGGCCTGATGCCAAATCCTAAAGTAGGTACCGTAACAATGAACGTAGAAGCCGCGGTTAAGGATGCAAAATCAGGTCAGGTTCGATATCGTACCGATAAAAATGGTATTATTCATTGTTCCGTTGGTAAAGCAGACTTTCCAGTTGCTGACATCGTTGAGAACGTAGCGGCTCTGTTGGCTGACTTAAAAAAAGCAAAGCCTGCGTCTTCAAAGGGAATTTACATAAAGAAAATTACCTTGTCGACAACCATGGGTCCAGGATTGCCTATTGATCCTGCGTCAATTACCATGTAAGATATGCAACCATTTTAAATATTGAAGATAACTTATTCGTAATGGTTCGGTAAAAATCGAATGCACTGAACAAATTTTAGTGTTTGATCAATGACTAGAGATGAACCAATACAACTTTTCACGGCATCGACTTTGGTTCAATGCCGTCGAAGACCGCAGGAGCGAAAGCTTAATACCCTGCGCAGACGGTGAACCGGCTTTGAATTAATTCTAAGACGGCCGCCATAACTGGCAAGTCATTGTGGCTTGCACAACTTAGGAGGTCAGTAACGTGACGTTATCATTAGCTGCAAAAAAAGCCGTTGTTGAAGAAGTAACTGCCGTTGCTTCCAAGGCTATTTCAGCAGTTGTTGCTGATTATCGAGGTTTAACGGTTAATCAAATGACCCAGTTGCGAGCAAAAGCACGCAAATCTGGTGTCTATTTGCGTGTGGTTCCAAATAACCTGTCACGTAAAGCGTTTGAAAAAACCGACTTTGCTTGTTTGAGTGAACTTTTAGTTGGGCCTTTGTTTCTTGCATTGTCTCTGGAGTCCCCAGGTGATGCGGCAAGACTATTAAAGGAGTTTTCTAAAACATTCGAAAAGCTCGAGGTAAAAGCATTGTCCGTTGGAGGAAAGGTTTACGGCGCTGATCAATTAGATACCGTAGCAAGCTTACCTACTCGTGATGAAGCAATATCCAAGCTGATGTATGTAATGAAAGCACCTATCGAGAAGTTTGTTCGCACACTTGCACAACCGCATACCAAATTGGTTAGAACGATTGTGGCAATTAAAGATCAAAAAGCAGGCTAACACGATAGTCGTTCTTTAAATTTTAACTTAGGAGCTAGAAATGGCCGTATCAAAAAATGAAATATTAGAATCTATTTCTAAAATGTCAGTGATGGAAGTTGTAGAGTTAATCGAAGCAATGGAAGAGAAGTTTAATGTATCTGCAGCTTCTGCAGCTGTTGCCGTTGCAGGACCTGCAGCTGCCGCCGCACCTGCTGAAGAACAAACAGAGTTTAACGTTATTATGTCAAGCTTTGGCGAAAACAAAGTTAACGTGATTAAAGCGGTTCGTACTATTACAGGTCTAGGCTTGAAAGAAGCAAAAGACTTGGTAGAAGCAGCCCCTTCTACAATCAAGGAAGGTGTATCAAAAGCAGAAGCTGCTGATATCAAAAAGCAACTTGAAGAAGCTGGTGCTTCTGTAGACGTTAAGTAAGTTCAAAACTTAAATTTTGAGACCCAGCCATGTTTTCATGGCTGGGTTTACGTGTTTGTAGACAATTAATTATAGAGGAAACCCCATGGCCCAAGCAGTTGCTAACCCTCAATATTCCCATGCTGAGAAAAAACGATTCCGCAAAAGCTTTGGTAGACAGGCTGAACACATGGCAATACCAAATCTGCTTGAAATTCAGCTCAAATCCTATAGAGACTTTTTACAGATGGATGCCGACTTGGAGGCCCAAACAAAAACTGGTCTTCACGCTGCTTTCTCATCTGTCTTCCCTATACAGAGCTTTTCAGGAAATGCCCGGTTAGAATATGTTAGTTACAGTTTAGGTGAGCCAGCCTTTGATGTCCGTGAATGTAAATTACGCGGCCTAACCTACTCCGCCCCATTGCGCGTTAAAATCCGCTTAGTGGTTCTTGATAAAGACGCTGCGGGTGAGCCCAAGCCAATTAAAGACATTCGCGAGCAAGATGTGTTTATGGGTGAAATACCTCTCATGACCGATGTAGGGACCTTCGTAGTGAATGGAACCGAGCGTGTTGTCGTTTCTCAGTTACACCGCTCTCCTGGTGTTATATTTGAACATGACCGCGGTAAAACACATTCGTCAGGCAAGCTGCTGTATTCCGCAAGAATCATCCCTTACCGTGGATCGTGGCTTGATTTTGAATTTGATCCTAAAGATTGCGTGTTTGTGAGGATCGACAGACGTCGCAAATTACCCGTGAGTATCTTACTGCGCTCGTTGGGTTATGATACCCAGACTATCCTCTCTGAATTTTTCGAAACGACCGTTTGTCACCTTAAAAATGGTGAGTTTCATATCGAACTTATTCCGGCACGTTTACGTGGTGAAATTGCTTCGTTTGATATTGCTGTTCCGAAAACAGGGGAAATCATCGTTGAACAAGGTCGACGCATAACAACCCGTCACATTAAACTGATGGAAAAAAGCAACATGAAGCAATTGGTTGTGCCGTCAGATTATTTGATTGGAAGAACCCTTGCTAAAAATATCGTGGATACATCCACAGGTGAGATGCTGGCGGAAGCCAATGCTGAAATTTCTCAAGAATTGCTGGATTCGATGGCTAAACACGGTGTTCTTGAACTGGAAATGATTTACACCAATGACCTCGATCACGGTTCTTACATATCAGACACCTTGAAGGTTGACCCAACCTCCAATCAACTGGAAGCCTTGGTTGAAATTTACCGAATGATGAGACCTGGTGAGCCACCAACGAAAGAAGCCGCTGAAGCCTTATTTAAGAATTTGTTTTTTGCTGAAGAACGCTATGACTTATCTGCCGTCGGTCGAATGAAATTTAATCGTCGTGTCGGTCGTAAAGATGATGAGGGTCCAGGTACCTTAACAAAGGAAGACATTCTAGCTGTCATTAAAACACTTATCGACATACGAAATGGTATCGGAGTGGTCGATGATATCGATCATCTTGGCAATCGACGTGTTCGTTCGGTTGGCGAAATGTCCGAAAATCAATTTAGAGTTGGTTTGGTAAGGGTTGAGCGAGCAGTCAAAGAACGATTAAGCTTGGCTGAATCAGATAATTTAATGCCACAAGATTTGATAAACGCCAAACCTGTTTCTGCAGCGATCAAGGAATTTTTTGGCTCCAGCCAATTGTCTCAATTTATGGACCAAGTGAATCCTTTGTCAGGAGTGACGCACAAGCGTCGTGTTTCTGCATTAGGACCAGGTGGATTAACCAGAGAGCGTGCCGGTTTCGAAGTCCGAGACGTGCATACCACACATTATGGTCGAGTCTGTCCGATTGAAACACCTGAAGGTCCCAATATTGGTCTTATCAATTCTCTATCTGTTTATGCCAGAACCAATAATTACGGATTTATAGAAACCCCTTGCCGAAAGGTCGTTGATGGCAAGTTGACTGATACGATTGAGTATTTATCTGCAATTGAAGAGGTTGACCAATACATCGCACAATCAAGCGTAGAAGTTGACAAAAAGGGCAACATCATTGCTGATTTGGTCCCTTGTCGACACCAAAATGAATTCTCATTAACAACGCCTGATAAAATCAACTACATGGATATTTCGCCCAAGCAGATCGTATCGGTAGCAGCGTCACTGATTCCGTTCTTAGAACATGATGATGCAAACCGAGCCTTGATGGGATCGAATATGCAACGTCAGGCTGTTCCCACCTTACGAGCTGAGAAGCCTCTAGTAGGAACAGGGATGGAGCGTACAGTTGCTTCAGACTCAGGTGTTTCGGTGGTTGCACGTCGTGGTGGGGTGATTGATTTGGTCGATGCCTCAAGAATCGTGGTTCGAGTCAATGACAATGAAACCTCTGCAGGAGAAACTGGGGTTGATATTTATAACCTAACCAAGTATTTCCGGTCTAACCAAGACACGTGTATCAATCAAACCCCTATTGTATCGACTGGGGACAAAATTAACCGCGGTGATATATTGGCTGACGGCCCTTGTACAGATATGGGTGAGCTGGCATTGGGTCAAAATTTATTAGTCGCTTTTATGCCTTGGAATGGATACAACTTTGAGGATTCGATTCTTATCTCAGAACGTATTGTCCAAGAAGATAGATTTACAACCATACACATTGAAGAGCTAACTTGTATTGCTAGAGACACAAAACTCGGTACAGAAGAAATTACTGCTGATATTCCCAATGTTGGTGAGTCCGCGCTTGCTTGTCTGGATGAGTCTGGTGTTGTATACATTGGAGCTGAAGTAAGTGGTGGCGATATATTAGTTGGTAAAGTGACTCCCAAGGGTGAAACACAGTTAACGCCTGAAGAGAAACTGCTTCGCGCCATATTCGGCGAAAAGGCTTCCGATGTAAAAGACTCCTCCCTTCGAGTTCCCTCTGGTATGAATGGAACGATTATCGACGTACAAGTCTTTACACGGGATGGTTTGGAGAAAGATGACCGTGCAAAAACCATTGAGGAAGAACATTTAGCACGCGTTCGTAAAGACCTTATCGACGAGCGTCGTATTCGAGAAGAAGATATTTATCAACGGGTATATACCTTGTTACTTAATAAAGAGTGCACAGGTGGCCCGCAAGGATTAAAGCCTGGGTCTAAAATTACCGATGCGTATCTAGAAAAAACCAATCGTGAAAAGTGGTTTGATATCCGCTTGAAGGACGATACGGTGAGCCAGCAGCTAGAGCAATCATCTAAACAATTGGATTTACTCGCCAAAGAAATCGAAAAGCGATTTAATGATAGTCGGAAAAAAATTGTTCAAGGTGATGACCTGGCACCTGGTGTTTTAAAAATAGTAAAAGTCTATTTGGCTGTTAAACGTCGAATTCAACCCGGTGATAAGATGGCTGGACGCCATGGTAATAAGGGTGTTGTTTCTATCGTTGTTCCTATGGAAGACATGCCCTACATGGAAGACGGCACGCCGGTAGACATCGTTTTAAATCCATTAGGTGTTCCATCGCGTATGAATATTGGCCAGGTCCTTGAAACACATTTAGGATTGGCGGCTAAGGGACTTGGATTTAGGATTGCAGAAATGCTGGATTCAAAACGTCCGATGAAAGAAGTGAAGGACTATGTGCTTAAAATTTATAATCACGATGGACAAAAGCGAGTCGATTTAGACAGTTTGAACAATGAAGAACTTGCCGAGTTGTTTGAAAATTTACGCGCGGGAGTTCCAATGGCAACACCGGTCTTTGATGGCGCTAATGAGTCTGAAATTAAAGCCATGCTGCAATTAGCAGGGATGCCTTTGGATGGGAAAACGACCCTGATCGATGGGCGAACTGGTCGTAAATTCGATAACCCAGTCACCGTTGGATACATGTACATGCTCAAATTGAATCATTTGGTTGACGATAAGATGCATGCTCGATCAACAGGATCGTATAGTTTGGTAACTCAGCAACCGTTGGGTGGTAAAGCCCAATTCGGTGGTCAACGATTTGGTGAAATGGAAGTCTGGGCCTTGGAGGCATACGGTGCCGCTTATACATTGCAAGAAATGTTAACAGTGAAGTCTGATGATGTGGGTGGGCGTACCAAGATATACAAAAATATTGTAGATGGTGACCATCGCATGGATCCCGGAATGCCAGAATCATTTAACGTACTGTTGAAAGAGATTCGAGCGCTGGGTATAGATATTGAGTTGGACCACGAGTAATAAGCGCGTCAGCATTTACTAGAAAGACGTCATTTTTAGTAAATGCCGAAGTACGTGTAACCGTTTATAGATGAAATTTTGACTGATGACTTTGGAGGCATAACGTGGCTAGTCTAAGCAACGAATTGAAGAAAAAACCTATAATGAGTGATCTGCTTGGCATGCTCAGACAACAAGGTCAAGGCGAAGAGTTTGATGCCATTAAAATCGCCTTAGCTTCTCCTGAAAAAATCCGTTCATGGTCATACGGTGAAGTAAAAAAACCTGAGACGATTAACTATCGAACGTTTAAACCAGAGCGTGATGGATTATTTTGTGCTAAAACATTTGGCCCTATTAAAGATTACGAATGCCTATGTGGTAAGTACAAGCGTTTAAAGCACCGTGGTGTTATTTGCGAGAAATGTGGTGTAGAGCTTGCTCTTGCTAAAGTGAGACGAGAGCGCATGGGGCACATTGAGTTGGCAAGCCCTGTGGCACATATTTGGTTTTTAAAATCACTCCCATCCAGAATTGGTTTGTTGTTAGACATGACGTTGCGTGATATCGAACGCGTATTATACTTCGAAGCTTTTGTGGTCGTTGATCCTGGAATGACTGAGCTAGAACGTGGTCAATTACTCAATGATGAGGTTTATCTTGAAGCCATGGAGCAATATGGCGATGAGTTTGATGCGCGTATGGGAGCTGAAGCCATTCGGGATCTATTGCGTCAAATTGATCTAGAAGACGAAATTAAATCGCTTCGTGAAGAATTACCAACGACAAATTCTGAAACCAAAATCAAAAAAATTACCAAACGGCTGAAGCTCCTAGAAGCGTTTTTTGAGTCGGGAAACAAGCCGGAATGGATGATCATGAATGTCCTTCCAGTGCTACCACCGGATTTACGACCATTAGTTCCCTTAGATGGCGGTCGTTTTGCTACCTCTGATTTGAACGATTTATATAGACGCGTGATTAATCGAAATAATCGACTAAAACGATTACTTGATCTTAATGCACCAGACATCATCGTTCGGAATGAAAAGCGAATGCTTCAGGAGTCTGTGGATGCCCTACTTGATAATGGCCGACGAGGTCGTGCTATTACTGGAACAAACAAACGTCCATTGAAGTCGCTTGCCGATATGATTAAGGGTAAACAAGGTCGCTTTAGACAGAATTTACTGGGTAAACGTGTTGATTATTCTGGACGTTCTGTGATTGTAGTTGGTCCAACATTGAGACTGCATCAATGTGGGCTGCCTAAAAAAATGGCCCTTGAGTTATTTAAGCCCTTTATTTTTAGTAAATTGGAGTTTAGAGGGTTAGCAACAACGATCAAAGCAGCCAAAAAAATGGTAGAGCGGGAAGAAGCCGTTGTTTGGGATATCTTGGAAGACGTTATTCGCGAGCATCCGATTCTTTTAAACCGAGCGCCTACCCTGCATCGTCTTGGTATTCAGGCGTTTGAACCGGTATTGATCGAAGGGAAAGCAATACAACTGCATCCTTTAGTATGTACTGCTTACAACGCGGACTTTGACGGTGACCAAATGGCGGTCCATGTGCCATTAACCATTGAGGCGCAGCTTGAAGCACGTTCATTAATGATGTCTACCAACAATATTTTATCACCCGCTAGCGGTGAACCGATTATTGTTCCTAGCCATGACGTCGTCCTTGGTTTGTATTACCTTACCCGCGAGCGAATCAATGCGTTAGGGGAAGGAAAAGTATTTGCTAGTGCCCAAGAGGTCTTTAATTTTTATGAAGATGGCTTTGTTGAACTTCACGCGAAAATTAGGGTGAGATTTAAGAAAGATACTGCAAATCATGATGCTGGCACAGAACTGGTGGAAACGACAGTAGGAAGAGCTATTCTATCAGGCATATTGCCCGTTGGAATGCCTTTTTCAACCATTAACAAGCCAATGACCAAAAAAGCCATTTCAAAAGTGCTTGATATTTGTTACAGAAATTTTGGCTTGAAAGAAACCGTTATTTTTGCAGACCATTTGATGTATGAAGGTTTTAAATACGCCACGCGCGCTGGTGCTTCCATTGGTATTGAGGACATGGAAATTCCAGACGACAAGGCTGCGATCATTGAGCAAGCAGATAATGAAGTTCGTGAGATAGAATCTCAGTTTCGTTCCGGCTTGGTCACGAACGGCGAACGATATAACAAGGTTATCGATATTTGGTCTCGCACCAATGAGTTGGTTGCAAAATCAATGATGGCAAAAATTGCGACAGAAGAAGTGACTGGCCGTGATGGCAAGGTCACCCGGCAGGATTCATTCAATCCAATCTTTATGATGGCGGACTCTGGAGCGCGGGGTTCTGCTGCTCAGATTAGACAGTTGGCGGGTATGCGTGGATTGATGGCGGCGCCTGATGGCTCGATCATTGAAACACCAATCACTGCAAACTTCCGGGAAGGGTTGAACGTATTCCAATATTTTATTTCTACTCACGGAGCACGTAAAGGTCTTGCTGATACGGCATTAAAAACAGCAAACTCCGGTTACCTGACACGTCGCTTGGTTGATGTTGCACAAGACGTGGTCATCACTGAACTAGATTGTGGAACTGAAAATGGCATATTGATGCAGCCATTGATTGAAGGGGGAGACATCGTTGAGCCATTGCGGGAGCGCGTACTTGGTCGTGTTGTTGCAACGGATGTATACCTACCAAATCAAAATGAACCGATTGTTACAGCGGGTACGTTGCTTGATGAGGATTGGGTTGACCGGCTCGAAAAGCAAGGTGTTGACCAAGTCTTGGTCCGATCACCAATAGCCTGTGTGACCCGTTTTGGTTTGTGTGCGTACTGTTATGGTCGTGATCTTGCAAGAGGACATCTCGTAAATACCGGTGAAGCAGTGGGTATTATTGCAGCCCAGTCGATTGGAGAACCAGGTACACAGTTAACCATGCGTACATTCCATATCGGGGGAGCGGCATCAAGAGCAACTGCCGCCAATAACATCCAAGTCAAAAATAAAGGTGTTATTCGATTACACAATATTAAGACGGTAACGCATCAAAATGGAAACCTAGTTGCGGTATCACGATCTGGTGAAGTAACCATCGCAGATGAGTTTGGGCATGAGCGTGAGCGATATAAGCTCCCTTATGGTGCTGTTATTTCAGTGCAGGATAATGCCGCCATAGAAGCAGGGCAAATCATAGCGACTTGGGATCCACACACCCATCCAGTTATCTCAGAAGTAAGTGGTCAATTAAAGTTTGTTGACCTCGTTGAAGGGATAACAATGAACCGACAAACCGATGAGCTCACTGGATTGAGTAATATTGTAGTCATTGATGCCAAGCAACGAAGCTCTATTGGTCGCGATATGCGCCCTATGGTGAAATTAGTATCTGATTCGGGCGATGAGATATTTTTAGCAGGAACAAATGTTCCGGCACAATACTACCTCCCTGTTGACGCCATCATTAACTTTGAAGATGGTAACGCGGTAGGGGTTGGTGACGTTATCGCACGTATCCCGCAAGAACGGACTAAAACACGCGATATTACAGGGGGTCTTCCACGGGTAGCGGATCTATTTGAAGCCAGAAAACCGAAGGATTCAGCCGTAATGGCAGAAGTGTCCGGTATTATCAATTTTGGTAAAGAAACCAAGGGTAAACGTCGATTAATCATTACTGAAAGTGAAAATAAAGCGCATGAAGAGTTAATTCCAAAGTGGCGTCATATATCCGTCTTTGAAGGTGAGCATGTTCAGCGGGGTGAAACGGTCGCTGAAGGCCCACCGAATCCACACGACATCTTGCGATTGTTAGGTGTTGGCGCACTGGCAAACTATATTGTCAATGAAGTGCAGGACGTTTATCGGCTTCAGGGTGTGAAGATAAATGATAAGCACATAGAAACCATCGTTAGGCAAATGCTACGAAAACGACTCATTACTTTTAGTGGAGATTCAAAGTTCTTGGTTGGTGAGCAGATAGAAGATACCGTGATGTTGCAGGAAAATGACAAGTTGGTTGCCGAAGGAAAGATGGCGGCGCAAGGAATTCCAATCTTGCTTGGTATAACCAAGGCGTCATTGGCTACGGAGTCATTCATTTCGGCAGCGTCCTTCCAGGAAACAACACGGGTATTAACCGAAGCGGCTGTTAGTGGAAAAGTAGACGATTTGCGCGGACTTAAGGAAAATGTAATGGTTGGACGACTAATTCCTGCAGGGACTGGCTATGCCTACCATATGAAGCGTAAAGCCAATAAACGTGCCAATCAATCGGGGGCTGGTGAGCAAATTTCACCAGTAGTAACTGCTAGCGATGTAGAGCACGCACTGAGTGAAGCACTTAATGCAGAAAATCGCGAACAGTAGGTTGACAAATGGGCTGGATGTCTATAAAATCCGGCCTCCTTATGCATACGAAATAATCTAAAGCTAAACATTTGGAGTTTACATTAAATGGCTACTATTAATCAGTTGGTAAGAAAGCCGCGAGCGGACATTAAAAGAAAAAGTAATGTCCCAGCATTAGAGTCTTGCCCACAACGACGAGGGGTATGTACCCGCGTCTATACTACAACACCTAAAAAGCCGAACTCGGCTATGCGTAAGGTGGCGCGTGTGCGTTTAACGAATGGTTTTGAGGTGTCATCCTATATTGGTGGTGAGGGTCATAACCTGCAGGAGCACTCGGTTGTTTTGATTCGCGGGGGTCGTGTTAAAGACTTGCCAGGTGTGAGATATCATACCGTACGTGGTAGCTTAGATACCTCAGGCGTCAGCGACCGTAAACAGGGCCGTTCTAAGTATGGAACAAAGAAGCCAAAAGATAAGAAATAACCTCAAGGTAGGAACGAGATATGCCAAGAAGAAGAGAAGTACGTACTTCTCTTCTTCTTGGCAT
>Ga0214923_10006659_pt1 | contig 12889 bp, 7 predicted proteins | sample LL1510_MetaG_FD_177993 | JGI IMG/M metagenome (GOLD analysis project Ga0214923, IMG submission 177993) | Freshwater microbial communities from Lake Lanier, Atlanta, Georgia, United States - LL-1510 | ecosystem: Environmental > Aquatic > Freshwater > Lake | place: USA: Georgia | collected 2015-10-15
GCCACCACGCTTTCCCTCATGTCCGGGTGATGTCGGCTCGTTATCAACTCCAAAAGTGTTGAGGTTATGGCACGAGTTGCAGGACATCTTGCCATTTTTTGAAAGTCGGGTGTCTAGGTAGAGCGATCGACCGAGGGCTACTTTAGCTGGCGATAGAACATTCTCAACACTGGGGGCAGAATCTGGTAAGGGAGCGAACGCTGATGTCCAGCTGGTGTTCTCAGCAAACACGCACTGAGTTGAAAATAGAGCTACAGAGAGAGCCATCAGGCGAGCGGTGGATAATTTCATACAAACTCCGGGAGAAACAGCTAGGCTGTAATGAGGCGGGATTGTATCGTGACCCTGGCTAAAGGTGAAGATCTTTTCGAGTGCCTAATTATTTCGTTGATAATATCACTTGTTGCCTCAGGTCCTGTTTTGCTGTTTCACCCCCCTATGCCACCTGATTGAGCTCACCCTCCGTATTCCCAGCCTGGAGTGTTCATAATATACCTCGAGGGCGTCTGTTCTGTACCCTCTTATGCCCCGGCGTCGACATAGTGGGCCGTGAGACCTCATAAATGCTTGCGCCAGTGAATGTAGAGCTTTTCGTTTGTTAGAAGTTAATGCCCCAAGAGCGGGGAAATGTCGCATAAGGCGTTGATGGCGAGTTTTTACCTCTACCAGTGTCAGGGTTCGTCGGTCGATAAAAATGAGGTCAGCCTCATATTTCCCCCAGTGCCAATTGGATTTCAGATAAAGCATTCCAGCCCGTTCTAGATACCTGCGAGCTTTTCGCTCGCCCCATCGACCAATGAATTTGGTATAGCTCGAGTTGGGCGAAGCGCTTACCCAAGATTTGAATCGATGGGCGAGGTATTTGTGAAGGTGCTGGAGCCACCAACCTGACACACGCCGGAGAATGTTCTTCGATGAATCCTGCATGGCCCAAGTCTTACAATAGCCTCTTTGTGGGCCGGTGTAGGATACCCGGCATGATGCTCAAAGCTGTAGCCAGGATAGCGCGTAGCAACAACCCTCATGAGCCTATCTCTCCACACCTTTGCCAGGATCGATGCGGCAGAGATCTGAACGTGCAATCGATCCCCTCCCACGACGGTTCGTTGTGGGAATCGGCTGATAATCGGTTGGTTGCCATCAATCAGCACAAGATCTGCATGCACGCGCTCCACTGCCAGCTTCATCGCGAGTTTTGTGGCTTGCAGAATGTTTAGCTGCTCAATTCGTCTCGGTCCTACCGCTATTATTGACCACGAGGTGGCGGTGTCTTTAATATATTCGAAGAGTTTCTCTCTTTGTTGCTCGGAAAGAGCTTTAGAGTCTCGGATTCGTGGGTCGGAAAAGCCCTCCTCGAACACTGCCGCCGCAGCCACGACTGGACCAGCAAGTGGCCCTCTGCCGGCTTCATCTACTCCACAGATGAGCATCGTTCTGTTCCTTACAATAGGGTAGACGGGTTGACTTTAGCGCTACATACAGCGCCAGTAAATGGCTGAATAATGAGCTACTGCAGCTATTCACGGTGTTCTTTCAAGTGTTGCGCCAGGCGCCCTTTAGAGCTACTTCTAGGGAAAGTGCCGAAAGCTCTTGGTGAAGCCCTGTCCGGCATTAGCAGGGTGGTTAAAAATAATTTCCTGTTGCGCATTTCGATAGTTTGCCTGCAACGTCGTTGGAGACGCCGAAAAAATCCTCACCGTATCGCAGAAGATACGGCTGCGGTTTTTTCGTCATCTCCCCCTCGTTTCGTCAAAACTCTCAAAATGCTCACGACGGAACCCTTTTTCACCACCCTGTTAGAAATAGGTGTTTCAAGATGCGTGCGATGGATATCAATATCATCAGAATTGAATGCCTTGACTATACAAGTGTGTGAGACAGTCGGGAAAAAAATAGTCATCTTCATGGTGCAAGCCGACAATCCCGCACCTGAGATGTGTCAAAAAACTTAGGGCGTCTGTCGGTCCTGAGATGTGATATGTAAATGGCGATATATGTCTAAAACCAAAAAGAATCGTAAATTTATAAAACAATCGATATCATCTAAGCGGCAGGTGCGACCGCACTCCGCCCGTGCAAAAAAAGCGGATCTGCCCAGAATCCCTGGCTTTAATAGCAAAGGTCGAGGTCGCCGAGGTGAGCTAAGGCGACACCTTGATGAGCGCTTACAGCTCTTATACCAACGCACCATGGTAATTGAGAACGAGTTGCGTAAGCTAGATGAAGACCGTTTTTATCGTGTGTGCATATTTGGAAGTGCTCGAATCAAGCAAGATACCAAGCAATACACTGAAGTATTTGCGCTTGCTCGATACTTCGGCTGGGAGGGTATCGATGTGCTTACCGGTGGCGGGCCGGGTCTTATGGAAGCTGCCAACAAAGGGGCGCGTTTAGGTCGAGAAGAAAAGAAGACGAAGAGTTTGTCATATGGCCTCTCAATTCAGCTTGAGTTTGAACCCGAGCCGAATCGACACATCGATATAAAGCGACATCACCACAAGTTTTCTTCACGGCTCGATGATTTTATTCGACTGTCAAATTCGGTGGTATGTACTCCAGGAGGTATTGGCACATTGTTAGAGTTGTTTTTCGTGTGGCAGCTGATTCAGGTCAAGCACGCGACACCACGACCGATTGTTCTTCTAGAAAAGGCTTTCTGGGAGGGGATACTGCAGTGGCTGAGAGATGTCCCGCTTTCACGCGGCCTTATCGGTGAAAAGGATTTCTCATTTATCCATATTGTTGATACCCCTGAGGAAGTGTTTGAAATTATCTCCGCACATCATCGCGAGTTCCGAGAGCGCGTGGGAGCTATAGAGGAGTCATCGTAGATCTAACGTCATCGTGAGACCTCTGGTAAACCCCCGTCCATGGGGGGCCCGGCTTGCTCCAAACTGCGTTGCGCGCACACCGGCGCGCAACTATAGTGATTTGCAAAAGTCCGTGCCAGTAAAACTGGCAAGGCTTTTGCCGTAAATCACAATAAGTTATTTTTTTATTCACATCCGCGATCGATGGCATTCTCCAAAAGCCAATATATCGCTAAAGACTTTTGGAGAATGCTATACACGTTGCTAGGGGCATTTACATGCCTGCGGTCGCCATCCGGGCGACCGAGAGACCTACGCTTCTACCTCTTGAAAGAGGTTTCACGGCAGTCTCATATTGTTGGGAGGTTGAGTAAAATGGACTACTCTCCTCCCCCTTCCCTCTGGCGCTCCTCCGCCGCTGCTCGTATTGCCTCCAGGAACCGGTTTCGTATTGCCTCTCGTCGTTCGTCTTCGATGGTAATCTCATTCGCATCTACCAAATCACTCTCGACCGCATCAGAGTGTTCAGGCTCGGGTTGCCACGCAGCTTCCGGCTGTTCGTTTACTGAAGTGCTCGTTTCGCCCCGACCTGCCTGTTCAAGGAGTGAAAATAGGTTGCCGCTTGGCGCTGATTTAGAGTTTGAGACAACTGCCGCCACAGGCTGTGCATCTGGAGCAGGATGAAATGACGTAATTCCTTGAGCTGTATTAAGAACCGAGATCCGAATCGCGTCAGGGTAATGATCGAGTACATAATCTCCAGCCATGTTTGCTGAATCCTGCGCGTTAAACTTGCCCACAGCGGTATTAGGTTCTGATTGCGAAGCAAGATGGATATCTTCATCTTTTTTATTCGCTGAGGAGTGCGCCTGAGATCTAGGTTCCGTGTTGGAGTTTTGATCCGCCGGTTGATTTTTGCTCCTCTCAAGAGATGAGCGGGCGGACGTCATCAGGGCGCCAACACGAGATAGTTGCGGCGAAAAGATAGTTATAACCCACACCCCCATGCCGGCTGCCACAAGGGCACCTCCAATTTTAATCAATGACGGCGCGCTTCGGGGTGTTGACGGAATAGCTTCATGATCTACATGCAGGGGCGCCGTCGATAATCCAAGAGCCACGGCTGAAAGGGGGGCTGCTCCGTCAGGCTCCTTGGAAGGTGCCTTAGAAGTAGGGTGGACGGGCGCAAACTTTTCCCTTAATTCGTTGATCATCGCATCATGAACCGAGCCTGTCGAACCAAAGCCAATCGTTCGATGGGAAGTCTGAGCTACCTCAATGCGCTCGACTATCTGATTATCAATCCAACACTCCGGACGATACGAGAGGCTTGGAATTACCACGATCACCTTGCGCGCAAGAGCAAAAGTCGCAAGCAGCTCGGCGATTCGCTCCCTCCATTGTCCCGAGATCTGGTCAAATGGATCGTTGAGAACGAGAATTTTATCAGGATCTGTGGTAGCGGCTACAAGCCGTAGTCGAGCAGTTTGATCTGCGCTTAGCTCTGAGCAGCTCTTTGTCGCAGTATTTTCAAGACCCACGGAAAGAAGAAGTGAATCTACAGCGCTATCAGGCACGTCCCATTGCGCTAAAAATTCGCGCACTGAAAGTCCTGTGGTAGGGGAGGGCTCTCCAAACCCTATGATCGTATGCTCATCAGCCCTGTATTCAGTTCCATCACAGACGACCGTAATATTCTCTTTGCCCGGGGTCCCGCTTAGGACCCTTTGGTACGGACGGAGCTCACTCGGGACGGATGATCGCAATACGGATACCCGTCCAGCATTGCACGTCACCATGTTAAGAAGCTCTCCGGAGTTGGAGAGTAATTTCAGCTGAAGTTTTTGAGGCATTTGTTCCCCCTCGTGCTCGTTTTCGCCACTAGGGAATCAATCGGTATTTTTCCTAGTGGACATTATCTTCTACAGCGGACCGAGGGCGAAAATGTTGGAGCAATATAGCTAAGTAGCTGATATGCCTATTTATGATGGTGCCTCTTCTTAGATTTTATGCCCCACTTTCTCGGTATTCTTCGGTAATCGTATTGAGCGCTCGAAGTCCGCCAGAACTGGTAGAGATAACTTTTGTGCTGCTCGGTGAAGATTGCGCGGTGTAGGTATAGAGTGATTTTGTGCAAACATCTCTGCAGCACGGAGGAGTCCTGAATCGAATATCTCCAAAATCTGCGCTGATTCGAGTAGGCGGAGGACGTGGCGGTGCTCATCGTGGTTAGCATCCGAGCACTGAAGTGATGTAGATAGCCATCGGCGAGGAGTAGGATCTTGTTCCAGGCTTTGCGTATGAGTTGTTTCCTGCGTCCTTGGCGGATGGGGTGGGCGGAAAGCGAGTGATATGGAATCAGTCAGCCATGTTTACGGCGCACCTCATTCTCCTCTCTCTGTTCAGGATATGCTCCCTGAAACAGCGTCAGAGGATCGTTGCGACCGGCGCCTAGCCCAGCTAATTCTAAAACTTCCCAGCGTCTCCCAGGCTCTAAGAATGAGAGAGTAACCTGGCAGTCTATGCAGCCTTAATTTTCCTGAGAGGGCCGCAGGTCAAGTATGCGTGGCTTCTTATCCGAAATTCTCGTTATAACGATATCACAACTCACTTCTTCCGAATCTCACTCTCCAAAGCGAATGGCCCTCCTCTGAGTGATGAAGATAGGCGTGTTGTCAACGTAGCTTCTCATAACGGAGGTGCTACTCAGTGCTCGTCTTTCAAGAATAGAGTTTCCGAGCTCTTCGCATAGGGGAGCCACTATTTCAGGCATGAGGTTACTGAGAAAAAATCTGAGCGACTCTCCCGAGAGCGAATGAAATGTCAAAACCGCAGGGCAGTGCTGATGAAACAGATTGAGCTCTCTCGACGGATGTGGGTATTGGCTCGGATCACCTCGATGGGAGAGGGATCGTGGAATAGTGCTGCCATAATGAGTAGAGTGTACAGATATGTTCCTCAGAGTATATCCAGAGGTGACGAGCTTTCCCATAGAAAATGATGGGACCAGCGGTTTATCCCGATCAGGAAATGGCCGCCGAGGGGTATTTCTGGGCCCAATTTTTTTGGTCAGTAAGGCGAGCTTCAGGGGATATAAAAATTAAAGCCAATCACTCTTTGTTGCCTGGCTCCGTCTGGATTAACCTGGAACCCGGTGCTGTGCGGGTAATAACGGCATCCCTGGGCATATCCCCGACCTTAGCGGGCGACATAATGAGCCTATCAAAGACATCCGCTTTCTCAAATGCACGCGTGTTGGCAGAGCGGAAGCCCTTTCGAACGCGAGCGATCCCGTAAAGGTCCTGACCACATATCAGAGCCTCTAACCCCTGTCGCGTCTTTGTTGGAGCGGTTAGTACCCGCACCCCTTTTTTAAGGGTCCCATTCTTTCGAAAGAGAAAAGCCGAATACTTAATTCGATGTTTATTAAAGCCGAGGATCGAATCGAATTGAGCGTTGAGTCTTGGTTGGCTCCACTCTACGGTGCCGTGACACCAATCGGTTGAAGAGTCGTTCAGCATCGGGCACCGATCGGACCTGAGGCATGGGAATTGGATGGCAAGCTCGCGCGTGCGCTCCAAAATCCAGTCTCGAATGCGCATCAATCTTCGGCCGTGTGTCTGTTGACCTGGTTCAAGCAGCAGGAAGTAACCTTGAGGAGTAAGGCGACTAGTAAGAGTGGATACGAGATGCAAGGCATCCTCCTCATGTAATTCCGCTAGAACATTGGCGCATATAATCAAGTCAAAGTGTCGCGAGCTATCAGATGATAATGAGCGCGTAATATCCCATTTACCTAAGGAATGAGATGGCGGCCAGCGCGCCAGTAATTTACTAGCGACAGCCCGCATCTCCGGCGACTGCTCTATGCAGGTTAGGTTAATTTGGGTGGAGAGAGCGCTCAGTAGAGCAAGGCCTGCTGTGCCGGGGCCACACCCAACATCTAAAACTTCAATGGCAGGCGAGTTGAACGAGAGGAGCGGAATTAGGTGGAGGATCTTAGCGGCATTGATAGGGGTGTAATAGAGCGCATACGCTTCGGCAGCACGCTGGGTGTCAATTGGAGACGAAAGAGTAGCGCCAATCTCGTGAGTAACATATGCGGTGGATATACGGCGAATGGCATCGGCGTAGGGCTCAAGATTAGCTGTGCTCACCTTGCCTGTCCTATATTGACTATAGGCCTGCTCCGGTAGGATGTGAGCCGCTAAAAAATCTTCAAGTATTTCGATCGGGGTCATAAAAGCATGCGCATCTTGACTCTTAGCCCACATTAAAGGCGGCTAGATACGATATCTTGCCTTATCCTGAGTAATAGGGGAACGTGAGCCGTGGGGTGCCTGTCGAAGGGCATTTAATCCTAGATTCACCTCTGGGGTAAGTATAATGAGCGGGATACCATAGATAATGAAGGGGAAAGTCATTAGTCGTGATGAGGCTGTTGTTATTCGCAACACGCTCAAAGCACAAGGCAAGCGGGTAGGCTACACGTCAGGGGTATTTGATATTCTGCATCGTGGCCACGTGGAATACCTGCAAGCGGCGCGCGCTTTAGTTGATGTTCTTATCGTCGGTATTAACTCAGACGCCTCAGTCAGGCTCAACAAAGGGGGCTTTAGGCCTATCAATAGCGAGCTGGAGAGAGCGGCCGTTATATCGGGTCTCGCGTCAGTCGATCATGTATTTATTTTTCCTGAGCTTAACAATAATTTTAATGTCGAAGCGCTCACGCCAGACCTATACATAAAAGCTGGTGATTACTCCGAGGATAAACTGAGCTCAAAGCAGATTGTCGAGTCGTTTGGGGGTCGGGTGGCGTTGGTTCCCTTTCGGGAGGGCTCTTCGACAACGGGCGTGATTGAGAAGATTCAGACCGCTCTGATAAGTGATGAGGGAGAGTCAATTCAACGTGAATTTCGCCCAGCAGTGTTCCTCGATCGCGATGGAACGATCAACGAGCACGTTGAGTATCTAAGTGACCCAAAGGGTTTTGCCGCGATTTCCGGCGCATTCGCGGCAATCAAAAGATTGCAAGATTTGGGGTATCGAATTGTTGTTGTGACAAACCAACCCGGCATAGGCCTGGGATATTTTTCGAAGGAGGATCTCTACGCTGTTAATAGGGAGATGCTTCGACAGGCATCGCAGGTGGGATGCGCGTTTGACAAAGTGTATTTCTGCCCTCACTCGAAGTCTGATAACTGCTCATGCAGAAAGCCGGGCCCCTATTTCATTCAACGTGCCGAGCAAGAGCTGAATCTTGATCTCGCCAACAGTTTTATGATCGGTGATATGACATCGGACGTGCAGTGCGGTCTGAATGCGGGAATTCGATCCATTCTGGTTCAGACCGGCCGTGGGGGCAGTGACACGATGTTTCACGCTACTCCATCATACATAGCGCGTGATCTTCCAGATGCGGTTGAATGGATCGTTAGCCAGCCAAAGAGTAGTGCACCGGCACGCGCTGCGCCCGTGATGCCTACTTCGTCCGAACAGCCTGTTGTGCGGGTAGCTTCATTGGCAGGCGGCCTCCACCGTGATTATTCGGCGGTGTTTGGATCCATCCTTGCAAGCGCGGATTTGATTGAACAGCGAGTAGGTGCTGGGTCGCTTATTGCTGACTCGATCGCCTTGATTCGGAAAGCAGCGCACCGAGGAGTAGCGGCCTCGCAAAAGCTGGAAGTGTTTGCGACTATGCTTGATGCGCCTCGGGCAAAACGCTCATTAAGGTCGTGCATTGAAGCAGTGATCGAACTGGTTTCAAGCTCACACGGAAAGGAGTGCAGCTTTGAGCTCGTCTGCCCTCACGACGTTGAGGTGGAGGTCGCCGATTTTGCTGTTGTCCAGATGCTGCTGGAGCTGTGTGAGAATTCGCTTGAGGCGATGCAAGCGTTGCCAGAACGGTTTATCGTTTTTCACGTCGATGTTGTTAGTGTCGCGCTTGAAGCAAAAGATCTTGACCTGAAGCCTGGCTCCTACGCGCGAGTAAGTATAATCGATCACGGCGATCGTGGTGACCGTGCAGAGTTCGAAACAGCTGTTAGATCTCTCTCGACCTCACAAGCAAAAGAATTCGATCGAGGGCTTGGGTTATCAATGTTGATGGTGCGGTCGGTTATGAAGCAGCACGGTGGAACAATCGCCGTTGCTTCACGACGCCAAACCGGAACAAACATCTCTCTGTATTTTTCCTTGCAGTAACTTTCGCACTGGGTTGCTCCACCGGGGTGATTCCGTGCGGTTCCGGTCTTGCATGCGCCAACTGATTTATAGTGATTTGCAAAAGTCCTTCCCATTAAAACTGGCAACGACTTTGGTGCAATGTTCGGGCTACGGCGACGGTATTCATGCTCATGGTTCCGGCCCGAAAAGTCCTATCTGATGCATGACACTGCGACCCAACAGCTCCGCACAAACACTAGGAAATAATTAAAAGCATAGTGATATTAATATACTAGCTATGTCACACCGGGCACGACCGTAGCCATAACAAAGAAGGAGCAGAAGAGCATCCCCCTTGAGAAAGGTTCCCCACGGTGGCAGCAGAAACAACTACCAAACAGGCCTCTGCATCAGAGGTTGAGAAAGCAGCCGGTCCCCAGCGCAAGGGTCCTCACGCGGCTGCTGAGTTGGATGTTGCATTAGAAGCGATGCTAGCGCCTACCATTTCATCCCCAATAGGAGCAACTCTTGCTCAGCTTGATGCCCAGCGTCAGCACCAGCAGCTACACGCCGCCATGTGGAGTGGCGTCGTTCACGCCCTTATCCATGTTGTTCCGACCCCCGAGCACGAGGCTCGTCGGCGTCTTGAGGAACTGGAACAGCATCTGGCTCTGCTTCTTGAAGAGAAGAAAAAGCAGCGTAAATCTGATGCGCGAGACTCAGTTTTTTTTGAGCGTTTAGTCGCTGTGCTTGGACCAAATAGCGCCGAAAGTATAGTCGCCAAGATCGACAAGGCTATCTCAGAAAACGGCGCTGCGCTGCAAAACAACCCCGCAGCCGTTGGAAAGATAGTAGCAGAACTCGCAAAGCTGCTCTCGAACGGCGATACCCTTATAAAGCTGGGCATCTCGCCGCAGGCGGTCGAGAATAGGTTGCAAGAAGCTTTCATATTGAAGCTTCAGCCGGCGAATAAAACTGATTTCGCCGCGGTGAGACCAGTGCCTCTTCGAGCAGCCGGCCCGATTGAGCAGCCTGTATCAATAGGCAACGACTTGGTCGCCTCCGCCAAGAGCAATCCAGAGCGAGTAGCCGCATATCTCTGCAACAGTGACGGAGTTGATCTTCTGCGACATCGTGTGGAGACACAGAAAACACAGCAGGACCGCGTTGCCTTGCTGCTAGAACTCAAAGAAGCGGTGGGTCAGGAGCGATTTGCGCGAATTCTCGCGGCGTATGATGACAGACGAGGCGCGCCCATCGCGAGTGATCTGATCCGATTACACCAGGGGAATCCTGAGGCCCAAGCCGAGATCGTTCGAGCGTGCTTTGGTTCTGCAAGTAAGATCTTTACTCCGCAAGAAAAGGAGAGATTCATCTCCTTCATCAAACTTGAACAGGCATCTATTCTAGAGGTGCTGTCTGGTGAGAATGAGAGAGCTATACAAAGCATTACCACCATCGAAGAGAAAAGATTCAGCCAACTTAAACATCTCGCGGATGCTCTCAAGATACGTGGATTAGAAAACCTCCCGTATGAAGAAGTACGGACTGGAGTGCTACAAGCTATCGGCCAACGTTTTCCAGGATTGAAAGGCGTATCGGAGGAGCAGGCTCTCGCAGCTATCAGGGCCTTGGGCGGGAAAGAAAATTCAGATCTGGTGTCTTTTCGAGAAGAGTTAAAAAAGCTCGGAGTAGAACCAATCAGCGCGGTCGATCCCAAGGTTCAAGAGAGCCAGATGAGGGAGACCAAGATTTTGATGGCTCTTGTGGAAAGTCACCTGAGCGATGTGATCCAGTGTGACCAGGAACTGACTAGATTGCGCGCTATTCAGGCTGCAGGACAATACGATGAGGCGGCCCAGGTGAGCGCATCGTATGACAGGCTTTTGGGAGGATTGTTTCCGGAGTACGGCGCGGAGCGTTTTGAAAAGACAAGAAAACAGGCCAAGCTATATATAGATGCCTTAGCCGCTCGCATTGAGAGCTCGAGTTCAAGCGAGCGAATGGCTCTTGTAGCGGAGCGAGACAGTCTTGAGTGGAGAGCGCTTCAGGAGAGAACGCGCATACACCTTTCCAAAACACCGCCAGAGGTACAACGATCGATGGCGTTAGTTCAGGAGTATGTTCTTACTCACGACCACGGCGTCGGACGATCCGAGATATTTACAAAGGCGGCCCAAAATATCGCGCAAGCCCTACAAGCCGTCCATGCCTACACAGAGGCGCAAAGAGAAGTCCTTACCCAAGGCCGCGACGCAAAGATCAAGCAGCTTGCTGAGCTCGAGGAAGAGGTACGCTCATCCAACTTACTGCTAAATCAAAAGCTCGAGGCGCAGGGAGCGAGTCATTGGAACGCCGTATATTCCGAAATCGGCAAGCTGAAGGCTTGGAGGGAGAGAGGCGTACAAGATGTAACATACGATGGTGGCAAATCACGAATTGCAATCGATAAAGCTATCGACGCCAAATGGAAAGAGATCAACGATAAGTGGACAAATTGGGGATTGGGAAGCAAATCCCATCAAGATCGTGTGATCCAACTCGCGCAGGACCTCGCGTTCAAAGAGTATGCAAGAGATCAAGCTGCTGCGCAGAAAAAAGAGCTTGAAGAGTGCATACAGAAGAGAGTCCTCGATAGTCAAACGAGTCTTATCCAGCAGATAATCCATGTAGGTGGTGCTGGCGAGGCTGTGATTGATCCACGGTCTTTTAAATCGATTATCAGCCGATCTACGGTTCAAACGCCGACTGAACCTGCTGAGACGAAATACACGACACTACTTAGTCAGCGCGAAGTTGTTCAGAGGTCATTTGTCGACACCACACTACAGGCTCGTTCGCCTCTCTTTGATCGAGCCACAGGCCCGGGAGTTTCAAGTATGCTCTCCGCCGAGATTCAGAGCGCAACTCAGTGTAAGACTCAAGCAGAGCTGGTGGCGCGACTAAATGCGATTCTCCTTAACGACCCGAGTGCTCGTCCATCAAAGGAAGCTGTAGATGCTCTTCGAGCTGCTCTCGGCAAGGATAGTTCGCTAGCAAAGCAATTAGAGTCGATGGCTAACGCTCCGTCAACTGAGATCCTGATGCAGCGTCTATATGCGCGGCTCAACATGGATGACGCGGCTCGAGTAAAGTTATTTTTACTGACGTATAAGAGGCCATCGTTATTCGACTCATTTTTCGAGGGAGCTGAACAAGCCTCTCCGTCAAACGCCGCTGAGGTCTGGAAGCACCTTCATTCGTGTCAGCCGGAAGATCTGCACCCCCTGCTGATGTTGGTCCCGAGTTTGCAAAAGAAAGCGGAGGTAGAGGAATTTGCCGCAAAACTCCCTGACGCAGACTTTGTTGATCTAAAGCATGAGTTTAAGAAGGCAACTGGTCGTTCTCTCGGAGATGCCCTTATCTCGCTCGCACCTGCCGCCGGTGGTGCACGCCAACGATATCTCTACTATCAGATCGCCGGAAGTTGGTGTGTTGATTCAGCGGATCTCGCCAGGTTCTTCCCGCAGGGAGTTGTTCCGGATGGTATTCCGGAGAGGCAAGAGCAGCTCGCCGCATTACTTCACTCGGATAATACGTCCCCGGTTGCGGGACTTATTCGAGGTCTATCAGAGAACAACAACGCTGAGAAAGAGGCATCTGAAAGATTAAAGAGACTACTCGACTCACACGCCACTGAGCGCGCCATGCTACAGGCGGCGCTTCCAGTTTTCGTGCAGCTTGGTCGGTTTGATCGCGCTGATAAGATTCGTACGCAACTCGCGGATCTCAATAAGACGTTCGATAGTGAGCTTAAGGAAATCCTGAGCACGCACGAAGCCTCAGCTATTACTCGGCTAGGAGTCGAGGAGCAGATCCGCCGAATGCAGAGTGCTCTAACTGGTTTTAGAGTTGCTTACGAAAGTGATCCGTCG
>Ga0214923_10006660_pt1 | contig 12888 bp, 12 predicted proteins | sample LL1510_MetaG_FD_177993 | JGI IMG/M metagenome (GOLD analysis project Ga0214923, IMG submission 177993) | Freshwater microbial communities from Lake Lanier, Atlanta, Georgia, United States - LL-1510 | ecosystem: Environmental > Aquatic > Freshwater > Lake | place: USA: Georgia | collected...
GATTTCTCTACCACCGACTAATGTCAAAATATCATTGCCTATTTTTTTCATCTCTAGGCCCTGACGCACGAGCTCAGAATGATCGCGCGCCATATCGATCGCACCCTCATAGCCAAGAAAGTCAGGAGCATGCAGCATATAAATATGCAACACATGCGACTCTATCCATTCGCCACAGTAAAGTAGCCGACGCAAAGCGCGTAGCTGACCGGTTAGGCGTACGCCAAAGATATTCTCAAGCGCATGAACAGCGCTCATTTGATAGGCAACCGGACAAATACCACAAATTCTAGCAACAATATCTGGCGTTTCAGTGTAGTGACGCCCCCGCATAAAGGCCTCAAAAAAACGCGGAGGCTCAAAAATATTTAGCTGAGCATTTTTAACGACGCCTTCTTCAATCGTGACCTTCAGTCCACTCTCACCCTCTACGCGTGCGAGATAATCAACTTTAATGGTCTTGCGTGTCATGACGCTCTTTTTCCTCACGAAATGGCGTAGCATTCACATTAAATGTAGAATAGAGACGTCCAATCACTTCTTTATTCATGCCAAGTTCTTCTAGACGCTTACTTAATGCAGAGGCATTCGGCGTTTCTTTAGGTCCAAAACAACCATAACAACCCCGATGAAAGCTTGGGCATAAAGCGCCACAGCCTGCGTGCGTCACAGGACCTAGACATGGGATAGCTTGCGAGACTAAAATACAAATATTACCCTTCAATTTACATTCCATGCAGACGCTCTCAGCCGGCGTTGTTGGTCGACGACCAATCAAAAATGCGCTCAAAACATCAATGAGCTGCCCCTTGTTGATGGGGCAGCCTCGCAATTCAAAATCAACTTTTACATGGTCAGATATTGGTGTTGAGGTCTCAAGAGTGCTGATGTATTCTGGATGTGCATAAACAAGCGCTGTATATTGTTTTACATCTGAGAAGTTGCGGAGCGCCTGAATGCCTCCTGATGTTGCGCAAGCGCCAATCGTAATCAAAAAACTAGATCGACGTCGAATTTCTTGAATACGCTCTGCATCATGTTGCGTTGTCACCGATCCCTCAACAAGAGAGATATCATAATGACCATGCACGCTCGCACGCCTGGCTTCGGGGAAATAAGCAATATCAATTGCGCCCGCGATAGTTAAAATCTGATCTTCACAGTCTAGCAAACTAAGCTGACATCCATCGCATGAAGCAAATTTCCAAACAGCCAAACGCGGCGGCTGAGACGCGCGGCTCATACTATAACTCCTTAACTTTTAATAAGGGGCGTAACTTTTGATAGGACAAAACTGGCCCATCCCGACAGAGAAAGTTTGGGCCAAATTGACAATGGCCACAATGACCGATTGCGCATTTCATATTTCTTTCCATAGATAAAAATATATTTTCTGGATCAATCTCTCGCTCAACAAGCGCAGACGCGACAAAGCGCATCATCACCTCAGGCCCACAAACCATCGCAAGTGTATTTTGAGGTTGAAACGCCGCCTGTTCAATCAGCTGAGTGACAACCCCTACCCTTCCAGACCATTTTGCATCAGCATGATCAACGGTTAGGGCGACATTGATCTCTAAAGATTCTCGCCAACGCGCAATTTCTGACTGATAAAGGATATCTTCTGGTCGGCGCGCGCCGTAAAGAAGCGACACAACGCCAAATTGAACGCGATGAGCGAGAATATGATAAAGTACGGAGCGCAACGGAGCGAGACCAAGACCGCCAGCGACAATGAGAACATCCTTATTCTGCGCTGAGTGTATCGGCCATCCAACGCCAAAGGGCCCCCTAAGTCCAAGCTGATCGCCTGGTTTTAGTCTCGTGAGAGCATGAGATACAGCTCCAACGTCTCTAATCGTATGGATGAGCCGAGCGCCGTTAGGCGCGCCGCTGATACTAATTGCCGCCTCACCGACGCCAAATACAGTCAGCATGTTAAATTGACCGGGCCTATAGTCCACAGGCCCCCCATCCGCCATCTCAACTTCAAGCGTTGAGACATCTGGCGCATCAGAAAAACGACTCCTTACACGCGCAAGTTTTGGAACCGTCTGCCGCATATCAAGCGTGTCATTCGGCTTGCGATTATGAATTGCAGTTACGCTCATGCATGACGTCAATTCTGTTTGAGATAAAGATCAAGGAGCTGAATCCTGCACACATGCAACCGCTCAATTAATATTGGCATTACACGTTTCATCAGCTCAAAGCCTAAATCATGATCGGCCTCACATTTACGTCTGAGACAGGCTGCATTCAAAACGACGGCCTTAGTGTCGTCAAGCGCCTTGGCGTCGTAGGTCCAACGATAGGGTGCAACCAGCCAGTTCACCCCAAACACTTCACCTGCGCCAACCGTCAAAAAGGTGCGAGCGCCACGTCCCGGCGATGCGATCTGTAGCGCAACATGGCCCTGTAACAGCACATAGAACTGATCTGCCTGATCATCTTCGTGACAAATATATTGACCCGCAGAAAACTCTATATCCTGAGCGCAGCTTGATACAAGGTCAATAACTTCTGGCGCAAGCCCCTTAAAAAAGGCATGTTGCGATAACATAGACGCTTGTTCAGCAGCCATGGCTTTATCCTACCTGATCATCGTAGATTGCTTTTGTTTCTTGGGTTAGATCGATGCCAACGGGACACCAAGTGATACACCGCCCGCACCCGACACATCCAGAGGAACCAAATTGATCAACCCATGACGACAACTTATGCGTCATCCACTGGCGATAACGAGCGGCAACGCTATTTCGCGCAGCACCGCCATGCACATAAGAAAAATCTAAATTAAAACACGAGTCCCAACGTCTCTCGCGCGAAAATTCTTCCATTTTAAGATCACTCACATCTTCCACTGTCGTACAAAAACACGTTGGGCAGACCATTGTGCAATTGGCGCATGAAAGACACCTAGAGGCAATTGTGTCCCAATGGGGATGCTGAAGGTTTTGCGACAAAAGCCTAGCAATATTTGTATCTGGCATCGCGCGTCCCATATTTGCGGCTGTCTGCGCAACAATTTCCTGTCCGGCCCAGATCTCTTCAGGAGTAGCCGGACGGAGCGGCGTTTTTTTTAGAACATTTTCACCGGCTTCTGAATTTGAACGAACAAGAAAAATATGATCGGGGGTTAAAATCTCAGTCAAAGCGAGATCGTAATTTCCATCAACTGACGGCCCAGATTGCATTGAGACACAAAAACATGATCCACCTGCCCGTGCGCAATCAACTGCAAGAATAAAAGCGTTATCTCGCCTGATCTTATATGCCGCATCGGCAAAATCGCTGTGAATTAAAACTTTATCCTGCAATGCAATCGCTTTAACCTCACAGGCCCGCACGCCAATGAAAGCTGTCTTGACCGACGGCGGCTCTGGCGACGTAATACGGATCTCTTCTGAGTGTTTTTTAGCCTGCCACAGTTGTAGCTTGGGTAGATGTAAAAACTTTTTCCATGAATGTGGTCCAACAACATAATGAAAAAGAGACGGCTCTTCTGTTTTAAGCGTTTGATACCCACCTGGAGTTTGTAAGTCATTTATCCCACGCGGCAGCGCATCAAGTCCCTCAACCTGGTCGTAAACAATAACTCCATCTTGCAACTGTGGCGCGATCAGCGCATGCCCATCTTCTCGTAAAGCCTCGAGCAATATTCGCAAGCCATCAAGCGTCAGGACATTAGTGACTGTCAAACGCGTATACTCCTCACTGCGTAATAAATATTTGCAACATGCATCATAGAGCAAGAAGTTGTCAGAAGTCGCTCTTATAAAATTTGCGCCTTGTTATTTTTAAAAGAGCTCATCTGATTCATGAGAGATCATACAAGCTCCTCCGCCTCCGCCTTTTAAACGCCTATTTACCAATACTTTAAGGAGTTTCGGTTAAGTTGAGGCGAAAGCGCTGGAATATTTTATTTTTTAAAATCAACAACTTAGTTGGCGCGACACGCATGGCGTATCTCTTATCTGAGACAGCAATGCAGTTAACGACATCGGTAGGATTCGCCAAAGCCTTGCGCAACAGCAAGCGGCAAACCTATCTTCAATACGCCGAGAGAAATTTTAGAGCGCACAAACTCTACTCAACTGTATCTGAGGCTTACGCTGCGTTGTTAGTTAAACAAGCTGCCCATGGCAGTGCTTATATTTCTTTCCTGAGCCACAGGGACATGCTTCGTTGCGACCGACCTTGCCCCAGCTTGCTGGATTTGCAGCGTCTCTAGCGATGGCTGTCTCTGCCCCCGCATAGGGGGATGAAAAATCTGCCGCTGACAGTCGCGCATTCAATTCAGCGAGCATCGTCTGATCTGTATTTTCAGCTGCGGTCAGCGCCAAAGGATCAGGGTGAGAGAACTCCATTGGCGGCAAGTCAGGCAAGGATGAGGGGGGAGCTTCAAAACTCACCTCAACACGCATGAGCTGCGCAGTGACAGCCTCGTCCCAACGAGTCATGAGCCCACGGAATAACTCTAAAGCCTCAGACTTATACTCATTAAGCGGATCTCTTTGCGCCATACCCCGCCAGCCAATCACCTGACGCAGATGATCTAAGGCGACGAGATGTTCTCGCCACAACGTGTCAAGAGACTGTAAAACTACTTGCTTTTCAATCAATCTGGACATTGGTTCAGTATTTTTCTCGACGCGCTCTGCATAAGCTGAGTCTGCCGCCTCGAGCAATCGCTCTTTAATTTCTTCCTCAGCGATCCCCTCTTCCTGCGCCCAAAGAGTTACGGGAAGGTCTAGGTTAAGCGTATCGCGCGCCTCGGACTCTAAACCCGCAACATCCCATGCTTCGGCGTAGGCGTCGGGCGCAATATGGCGGGAGACAATGGATTCCACCACTTCAGCCCGCATATCTGAAACTTGTTCTTCGACACTTTCTTCAGCCATAATTTCACGTCGACGCTCGAACATGACTTTACGCTGATCATTCATCACATTATCAAATTTAAGAATATTTTTGCGAATATCGAAATTGCGCGCCTCTACCTTATGTTGCGCCTTCTCAATTGCTTTATTAATCCAGGGGTGGACAATTGCCTCTCCGTCCTCCAGACCAAGCTTTACAAGCATGCTATCAAGTCGCTCAGAGCCAAAGATACGCATTAAATCATCTTGCAAAGACAAGAAGAACTTGGAACGGCCTGGATCGCCTTGACGGCCCGAACGACCTCTTAATTGATTATCAATACGCCGACTTTCGTGACGTTCGGTGCCTATGATGTAAAGACCTCCCGCTGCGAGGGCCTTCTCCTTGAAATCAGCAATTTCAGCGCGTATTTCTTTTTCTCGCACCGAACGCGCCTCCCCATCTAATGAGGCGCATTCCTGCGCAACGCGCATTTCAACATTTCCACCCAATTGAATATCTGTGCCGCGTCCCGCCATATTTGTCGCGATTGTAATTGCGCCAGGAACGCCTGCTTCTGCTACGATATAAGCTTCTTGTTCGTGGAAACGAGCATTAAGAACAGCAAACATTTTCGAAGGCCGGCCGGAGCGCGCAGCTTCATAAAGCTTCGACAATCCTTTTGGATCGGCAAAGTCAATCATTTTATAACCTTGACTGACTAAAAACTCGGCAAGCTGCTCTGATTTCTCAATAGAGGTAGTGCCAACAAGCAATGGCTGCATACGCGCGCCAGCTGCCTGGATCTCTGTTTCAATTGCTTTTAGCTTTTCTTTTGAAGTACGATAAACTTCATCGTCATCGTCTATGCGTTGGACATTTCGATTAGTAGGAATTTCAACGACATCAAGCTTATAAATCTCAGCAAATTCATTGGCCTCCGTCGAAGCCGTTCCCGTCATTCCAGCAAGCTTATCGTAAAGACGGAAATAATTTTGGAAAGTAATTGACGCTAACGTTACGTTTTCTGGTTGTACTTTGACATGTTCTTTTGCTTCTAGCGCCTGATGAAGACCTTCTGAATAACGTCTGCCTGGCATCATGCGGCCAGTAAACTCATCAATGATGACAACCTCATCTTTCCGAACGATGTAATCTTTATCTTTTTGAAATAACTTATGCGCCCTCAAGGCCTGATTAATATGGTGAACAAGCGTCACATTGTGCGCTTCATACAAAGCACCCTCAGTCAACGCCCCAACATCAATAAGCAGCTGCTCCATATGCTCATTACCGGCGTCTGTAAGATGAATGGTGCGCTGCTTTTCATCAAGCTCAAAATCATCAGAAGCCAGCTTAGGGATCAGTCGATCAATTATATTGTAAAGGTCAGATTTATCGTCAACTGGCCCTGAAATAATGAGTGGCGTCCGCGCCTCGTCAATAAGAATAGAGTCAACCTCATCCACAATGGCAAAATTATGCCCTCTTTGCACCATCTGCGAGAATTCATACTTCATATTATCACGCAGATAATCGAAGCCATACTCATTGTTGGTGCCATAGGTAATATCGCATGCATAAGCCTTGGCGCGTTCTTCATCTGATACATCATGAACAACAACGCCGACAGTAAGTCCCAGGAAGCGATAGATTTGCCCCATCCATTCACTGTCGCGCTTAGCAAGATAATCATTAACAGTGACAACATGCACGCCCTTACCTGAAAGGGCATTAAGATAAACGGCAAGCGTTGCAACAAGCGTCTTACCTTCGCCAGTTCGCATCTCAGCGATCGCGCCTTCATGCAAAACCATGCCGCCAATGAGCTGAACGTCGAAATGACGCTGCCCCAAAGTTCGCTTCGCGGCTTCGCGTACCGTTGCGAAAGCCGGCACCAACAAATCATCTAAGCTTTTGCCTGCTGCGATTTCATTCCGGAAAAATTCGGTACGTTCACGAAGCTGGTCATCGCTAAGCGCCTCAAGCTGAGGCTCAAGCGCATTAATTGCTTTGACTTTCGGCGCATAAGTCTTCAACCGACGGTCATTGGCCGTGCCGAAAATCTTTTTGGCCAAGGCGCCGATCATGAAAAAGACCTTTCTATTATGGCCCAATCACCGCTGGCAGCGGTGGGGAATAACCGATGAATTAGTATGGAAAAACAGCCGCTTATAACATGGCCCGATCCCGGACTACCCGATCGGCGCGGTCTTCCCGTCGGAGAGATAAGAGGCGCAGGATACCTTGTCAATGAAAGGAACTTTAGCCTGCCAATCGAAACTTTATGGCGCTTCGTTAATAGATCGAAATGGCAAAGGCATTTTGCCGTCTCGCAGGTATTTCGAGAACAGCCTCAAACCTTGGGGCTCATTGCCATTTGGATGGACGAGCACAATAGATCCTGGCCTGGGCGCTGGAGCTAAAACCAGCCAGGCGTCCGCCCCCAGCGCGATAAGGTGGTGCGCACGCAGTTTAGTCTGCAAAGCCTCATCGGCAACAAGTCCAGGAAAACGAAAAAAAACAGAAGGAACGGCTCCCTGAAGAATTAATTGCTTTTCTGTCTCGAATATTTCCTGATCAAGATCAACACCTGTCCTCAGCAAATAATTTTGTTGATCAGGCAACCCAGGAATATAGGGGTGTGTGTATGAATGGTTCACCCATGTTATCTTCAACTCTTGATGTTGAACTTTATCTAAAAGCCATGCGAAATCTATCTTATGATGAGCTAACCAGGCGCCTGAAACAGCCAGAGCTAGCGGGGCCCCAGGAGAAAATTTAATTACCTCTTCTATAAAATTACGATCCAATGGTTTTCCACTGGGGCAAAGATCGCCGGTGAGATAAACACCCTCTCCGGCGCCATGAGTTAGGCCAGCGTTAAAGAGTTTCGGACGGCTGATGTTTAAGGCCTGGAAAAATCGAGTTGAAGCATAGTCTTCTTCTTGCGTCTGCGCACAGCTTAAACATCGCTCTCGCTCTATTCCCGTTTCTAGAGACAGCGGATCTACCGTCAGTAGAAATACCTCATCATCAATCCTCATGCGTCGGATAGCTAAGCGCGAGCGGTCCTGCGCCGTGCATGCTTCAAAAACAGATTGATAGTCCTTCAAACGCTCGCTATTCAAATCCTCCTGTGTTAGGCGCACTGGCCCACATTCTTCCTGAGCAATCACCATTGCCGACATGTTTAAAAAAACGCACAATGACCATAAGAAAATTTTCTGACACATAAGTGTGATTATGAACAAGAAAGAGCCAATTGAAAAGACGAGAATAGAAGTAGCCTCAGCTGAGTCTCAAGAATTAGCTAACTGCTTAGGCTCAGAAATGTCGCAAAGCTATGGCTTACGCGAAGAGGCGCATATTTCTATTTTGATTAGACAGGACGATGGCGGTATTATTGGGGGTCTTAATGGCCTAACACATTGGCGCTGGCTTTATATTCGCCATCTATGGGTAGAGCAGAACTATCGCCGTCAAGGATACGCAAAAAAACTCATCAGCGCAGCCAAGGAGCTTGCGTATGAGCGTAATTATATTGGCGTTTATATCGATACATTTGATGTAAATACCGCCCATTTTTATGAGAAAGTTGGTTTCAAATTATGTGGGGAAATTCCCAATTTCCCCATCGGTTTCAGTCGCACATTTCTATATCTGCCGCTAAGCGTCCTCAACAAGACGCCTTAAGCCGCGACCAGCTAACAGGCCTCAACAATAATCAAAGGAGAGCGACAGCGACTTCACTCCTCCACATACATAAGCAAAAATAGATTGGATAAACCTCTTATAGCTAAAAATAATCAACTCAAACACGCCAGTCTCATAAAGAAATAAATTAAATATTTCCTAGTATTTCAGAATTATATCCAGCGTCCCATCTCTCAATCCACAATTGCAAGCGCAAAGATCTAGAAAAAAAACTTAGTGCAAATAATTGCGCTCTATTCCATACCCAGAGCGGTGAGATAGAGATCAAGAATTTCCTCTTCTTCTTGCCGTTTGCTTTTATCCTGACGTCTTATCGATACGATTTTACGCATCACTTTTGCGTCAAATCCCGTGCCTTTAGCCTCAGCGTAAACATCTTTGATATCATCTGCGATTGCTCGCTTTTCTTCCTCGAGCTTCTCGATGCGCTCAATGAATGCGCGCAGATGACTAGTATTAACTGCATTCGATTTCATGAAATCATTCCCGATGCGGGACGCAATTGGACTGCGCCTGAGTAAATGAGGCCTAACTTTTAAGATGCTTTACGCTTAACCGCTCTCGCGTCAAGGCAATCATCTCGTTAATCCCCGCTTTCCTATGATGTAGGGCTTGAAAGCGTACAAAAATAAGTCAACATCATATTCCCAGCCTAATGCATTTAGGACTTAAATATGAGCGATGAAGAATTGGGTCAAAATTCGAAGGTCGGCCGCATCCCCGCCATCTCAACCGCACCCCTAATCCCACCTCAAGCTCTGGAGGGGGTACGCACCCGTCGTATCATAGCGGTCTGCCTTGATCTTTTACTTGTATCAACAATATCGGCCGTTGTATTCCTATGCCTCCTAATTCTTAGCTTCGGCATGTCCGCCCTGTTGCTCCCCCCTCTGTTTCCCATTGTTGCGTTTTTTTACAATGGCCTATCAATATCTGGCGCACGCCTGGCTACTCCTGGCATGGCTTTTATGGATCTTGAAATGCGAGCCTTCAATGGCGCGCCGGCGTCGTTTCTTCAAGCAGCCGTTCATGCCGTACTTTTTTATGTGACCTGGCTTTTGCCGCCACTATTGCTGGCTTCTCTATTGAATAAAGACAAACGATGCCTGCATGATATTATCGCAGACGTCATCGTCATTCGTCGCAGCAATAAATCCGATCCACTAAGATGAATTCTCCTTGCTTACGAGCAACCACAGAAATTTAGTTCGATTGACCAAAGAACTCTGCGATACGACACAATTTTATCTGACTTCTGAATCGCCATGCCCTTACTTACCTGGCCGCATGGAGAGAAAAGTTTTTACCCATCTTGTCGGCCTGCGTGCAAAAACATTAAATAACGCCTTAAGTCTCGCTGGATTTCGCCGCTCACAAACAATTGGCTATCGGCCTGCCTGCGAGGGATGCAATGCCTGCATTTCTGTCCGGGTGAGATCAAATGAATTTAATCCTTCGCGCACACACCAGCGAATAATACGAAGGAATACTGATCTAACCGCCATATCTCAGGATAAGCGCGCCAGCACCGAACAATTCAACCTATTTCAACGCTATATTCGCGGGCGCCACATAGAAAGCGGCATGGCGGATATGAGTTTCAATGATTATCAGATGATGATTGAGGATAGTTATGTTGAAACTCAAATAATTGAATACCGTCAAAGAACATTTCATGACCCAGCTGGCGCGCTTATCGCCTGCTGTCTAACCGATCACCTCAGCGATGGATTATCTATGGTTTATTCTTTCTACGACCCAACAATGAGAGAAAGATCCCTTGGCGTATTTATGATTCTTGATCATATTATACGCGCAAAATCGGTAAATAAGCCCTATCTCTACTTAGGTTATTGGGTCGATGGCTCACCAAAAATGGCTTACAAATCTCGCTACCTCCCTCAAGAGCGCCTCGAGCGAGACGGCTGGAGACCCGTCTATTAAAAGCTTTGTTAATACTTATCCAAAAACAACTCATAAATTTATCAGCCACTAACCTTCTTTTTAAACTTTCTTGAAATATTGCTTATTCCTGAAGAGGAAAAGCTATGGCGCTAATCTTATTATTTCTTACTGGTCTGATCCTAAGCATTGCATTGTGCCTTGGATCGCTTTATCAACACATTGCATTCCTTGACGCTCTTTGCGGCGCGCAAACTGACAACATTGAACGCCTCCTAAAACGGCGCCATAATATGCTAGATGAGCTCATCCAAGCTCTGCGGGCATTTACCGTAAATGACCATGAAAATCTTGAACTAATTGTAAAAATTCACTCCGATGCGCTTCATGCCCTTTCTCCCAACGCCCGATTGCTTGCTGAGCGACGCCTAGATGAATGAGTCAGGCGCTTACTTCAACACGCACGAGAAATTCCTCTATTGACCCTATCCAATGAATTTTGTTCTTTTCATTGCGATATGCAGCGTAACGAGAACGCTCTGAATGCATCGCGCTTGGCGCTATCTGGCTTAATTAGAGACTACAATAAGACTTTAAAAAGATTTCCAATAAATCAATTTGCGGCCCGTTTTAATTATACACAATGGGCGCTCTATGACATTGGCGGAGACGGCGACGAACTGATAGAAGCCTATACATAGGGGCGAGGAAGTTGAGAAAACTACTATAATCTGGCCTCCAGAGACCAAATGGCCACAAATTCGCCGGACTATTCACCTCTTATAATTAAGAGGAATCACCCCCACATCAAACTCGTTGCTAGGCTTAAAGCCACCGGCTTTTTTATAACTGCCGGTACAAACCCATGACCTTGAAAGAATTGGAGTCTTCGGTGCGCAATCATGCGAACTTTCAGCTTTCCGCCAGCCTTGTCCTGGCGACGCTCAACCTAATGATGGTCGGCCAGGTTCGGGCGGAAGAACAAGCAGAGTGGGCGCAACGCTATGATGCTGACGCGCGCCTTACAGTATCAAGGTCAACGACGCCTATTTTATCCGAGCAGACTGTCGTGGCGACAGAGGCAGCCATTGATCGCTTCCGTACTATTGTCGCTAATGGGGGCTGGCCCCAAGTTTCCTCGACGCACCAGCTTAGACTAGGGACAAACAGCCCAGCCGTCTCAATATTAAGGAAAAGATTGATTATATCTGGAGACATTGGTTCTGAAACTGGCGCGAGCCCGATTTTTGATTCTTATGTCGAAGCGGCCGTACGAAGATTCCAGGCGCGCCACGGAATAATTGAAACAGGCATAGTCAATCAACAAACCTTCACTGCGCTGAATGTTCCCGCCGAAACCCGCCTCCGCCAACTTGAAACTAACTTGGTGCGCTTGCGTAGTTTTTCAAAAGATCTTGGCAATAGATATGTCACCGCCAACATTCCTGCTGCGCAAGTCGAAACAGTAGAAAATGGCGCAGTAGTTACCCATCATATTGCTGGCGTTGGTAAAATTGATCGACAGTCGCCAGTAATGCAGACAAAAGCAATCCAGATTAACTTTAATCCATTTTGGACGGTGCCCGCATCGGTCATTCGAAAAGATCTAATTCCTAAGATGCAGGCTGACCCAAATTATCTTCGCGATAGCCATATTCGCGTCTATAACAAGGATGGGCAGGAGCTCCAGCCTGAGCAGATTAACTGGCGCTCATTGGATGCGATGAATTATAAATTTCGTCAGGATATTGGCGGCGATTTTAATTCTCTAGGCGTAGTTCGCATCGATATCGCGAACCCCTACGGCGTTTATATGCACGACACTCCCGCCAAAGGCGTGTTCGGTGATGATTTTCGTTTTGTATCATCGGGGTGCATTCGACTCCAAAATGTGCGTGACTATGTTGCCTTTCTACTCCGAGAGACACCTGGTTGGGATCGCGACCATATTGATCAAGTTATTGCTTCTGGTGAACGTGTAGATGTTAAAATTACGCCCGCCGTGCCTGTTTACTGGGTTTATGTTACCGGTTGGGGGGCGCCTGATGGCGTTACTCAATTTAGGGATGATATCTATCAACGCGATGGCCTTGGCGTTGTAGACGCCGCTACAATGGCCCCACCCTCTGGCGCACAAGCAACCCAACAGACAGGATCTAATGGCTTGGTGCATAATGAAGAAAATGAAAACTAGTGTTATAAAATGCTATGAATTACTACTGCCGCACGGCGCGCCAACTTCCTCCGCATAGATCTGTTGAAGAGGACCAAGCGCCGGCACCATTTGATCCTTTAAACCGCCCATGAAAACGCGCAACATGCTCATCTGAGCTTGTAAAGCGCGCAGTGATCGCACCGGCTTCATCTACATATCCCCAAACTGAAACATTGGCTCCAGTTGTTTCA
>Ga0214923_10006661_pt1 | contig 12887 bp, 12 predicted proteins | sample LL1510_MetaG_FD_177993 | JGI IMG/M metagenome (GOLD analysis project Ga0214923, IMG submission 177993) | Freshwater microbial communities from Lake Lanier, Atlanta, Georgia, United States - LL-1510 | ecosystem: Environmental > Aquatic > Freshwater > Lake | place: USA: Georgia | collected...
GCCCACCAGATAATTGCACCTGCTGCTGTTCAAAGCCCCAAGGTTGTGGTCATCGCCCCGCAGGAAATAGATAGTTGCCTCCTAAGAATCACGATCGCGCTTCTCACTTCCCGAAGATAGAAGCTAAATACGGCCAGCCCATGAAATATTGGTTTGGCATTATGAAAAATCTTGCTGATCGTAAATACCCCGAACAAGTCGCATTTCTCCGAGAAGAGCATGGTTTTAGTCAGGCACACGCAAATGCGCTTGTTATGTACTCTCGAGGGTCGAAGAGTTCAAGGCGTTTCGACAGTTTTGATTCGTTCCTAGAGAAGCTTGATCCCGTGAAACAAAAGACAGTGAAGAAGATTTTTAGAGCAATTAAAAAGAAATATCCAAAACTAGAGCTTGTCATTGCATGGAACCAGCCCATGCTGAAAAAAGACAAAGCCTACTTATTTGGTCTTTCGGTTTTGAAAAATCATATTTTGATAGCACCATTCAATGCTGCGGTGTTGAAGGAAATGAAAAAGGACTTAGTCGATTACAAGGTCAATAAGAAAACTGTTCAGGTTCCAGTGGATTGGAAAGTAGATGAGAAGCTGTTGCACAAAATGATTGCGCTGAACCTGAAAAGTTTAAAGAAATAGATTACTTTGTAAGAGGGCCCAGAAGATAAGAATTTAGACGTTGCGCTGGACTACTTTGATTTGCGTGTTGTCCATTAAACGAATTCGTACCGTCTACTCCACATAATGCACGAATTGCAGCTGCACCGCCGGGATGTGAAAAAATCCAGTTAGTAAGGTCGTAAACATTTCCATCGATAACCGACCAGCATTTCGCACTGGAATTATTTGCTCTGACTTGTTCCATCGTGTACGTCACCGTTGTCGCAGTAGGGGTTGGAGTAGGGGTTGGAGTAGGGGTTGGAGTAGGTGTTGGAGTCGGAGTCGGAGTAGGAGTAGGAGTAGGAGTAGGAGTAGGAGTCGGAGTCGGAGTCGGAGTCGGAGTTCGTGTGGGTGTGGTTGTTGCTGTTGGAGTGGACGAAGTTGTTGCTGTTGGAGTGGGTGAGGGAGTTGGCGTCGGGTTTGCGGCAATCTTGATCGATACGCCCTTACTCCAAACCAAATTCTTGCCAGACTTAATACACGTGAATTTTTTGCCCTGATAAATCTGAGTGATCTTCAATTTCGTACATTTCGCACCTGGGATCGGGGCCTTTGCGTGAGCGGCAGGAGACAGCACAAGGGTTGCAATAAGTGCAAAGAAAAAGAATCGTGCGCGAAATCTCATAAGTGGCTCAAGGGTAAGTGAAAGCGATGCTTTACGCGAGAGATAGAAGTCTGAGAGTTAGCCTAAAGTATGGCAGTGATGAATGCTTCAAAATCGGCTCAAGAGAAACTACTAGCGCTACAAGCGCTCGATTCTTCGCTTATTCAATTAGATCACAAAGCCAAGAATCTTCCAGTCTCACGAATTCTTGACGAGAAAACCATTGCATTTGCAACGGCCCGTGACTTATGTGTTGCTGCCGAGACAGAAAAAAGTGACATCAAACATGAGCTTTCAAAGTCAGAAATAGATGTTGAGCAAGTTGTCTCGCGCATAGAACGAGATGAAAAAAGGTTAGCCTCAGGTCAGGGCTCTCCAAAAGAGTTGGAACAACTTCAACATGAACTTGGTTCTCTAGCAAAAAGGCGTGCGGAGCTAGAAGAGATTGAGTTAGAAGTTTTAGTGAGAATCGAAGCTCTAGATCAAAGAATTACTTCGCTGGCCAAGGAACGCGACGTACTTCATGAAGAAGTCATTAAGTATTCGCGTGAAAAAGAGACTGCTCTCGAAGAAATCACTCGCGCAATAAATTCAACTCTTAATGATCGGTCTGCTTTAGCAAGTGAATGTGAGCCGGAGCTACTAGCCCTGTACGAGAAAATTCGCACAAGTGCCGATGGAATTGGGGTTGCTCGCCTTCATGCCGGCCAATGCCAAGGATGTAATCTCACAATCAATGCCGCGGATTTAAGCAAAATCAATGCGCTACCGGACGATGAAGTTGTACGTTGCGAAGAATGTCGTCGCATCTTGGTGAGAATGTAACTATGGCGCGTGCGTTGGTTGTTACTGCAGATGGAGGATCCCGAGGCAATCCGGGCCCCGCAGCCTACGGAGCGGTTGTGTTTGAAGGCGAGAAAGTGCTTGCTGAAGTATCGGGAAAAATTGGTATTGCCACCAACAACGTTGCGGAATATCGAGGACTTATTGCGGGTCTTGAAGCAGCACATGACATCGATCCAAATGCACATATTGAAGTTCGTTTAGATAGCAAACTGGTAGTAGAACAGATGAGTGGAAAATGGAAAATTCGCCACCCAGAAATGCGTGAACTAGCCCTACAGGCGAAGAAAATTCATGCCCATGAACTTCTGAAATTTGTCTGGGTACCTCGTGAATCGAATAGTCATGCCGATCGTTTGGTAAACGAAGCGCTAGATGGCGTCATCGCAAGTGCTAAAGAGCCAATTCAATTGAACTATCTGACTGAGCGATTAATTTCGAGTGAAGTGCCCACAACAATTTACTTAGTGCGCCACGGCGAAACGCCCTTAACGCCATTTAGAAAATTTTCGGGGGATGGCCCACTCAATCCCGCACTCACGGCAAAAGGATTAATGGAAGCAGATCTCGTCGCTCAAGAAATTGCAAAAATTCAACCAGATGCGCTGATTACATCTCCATTACAACGCACTCGTCAAACTGCGGAAATAATTTCGAAAGCCACTGGATTGCCCGTAAGTGTGGATGCTATTTGGACTGAATGTTCATTTGGCGTTTGGGATGGAATGTCGATTGATGAAGTACGCGAAGCATTTCAAGAAGAATATGCGCATTGGCTGGCAAGCACCTCATATGCGCCACCTGAGGGTGAGTCATATGAATCAGCAATGGCTCGTGCACTCCAAGGATTACTTGGACTGGTCGATGAATATCCTGGAAAGAAAGTTTGTGTAGTCACTCATAATGGCATTATTAAGACTGCGTTGGCGGCGGCAATGAAGGTCGATTCAACGGCGATTTTCAACATTGATGTCTCACCATGCAGCATTTCAACGATCTCGATATGGCCATCAGATTTATTGATGGCAGTCCGCTCCACGAACGAACGAGGCCATCTCCGTTAATTCAAATGTGAGTTAGTTACCTGGGCTCACAGTCGACATATTGAAATCTTTGAATACCAAAGGCGGGACTGCCATGTTTGTGACATCGCCTGCCCATTCACGAGGTTGTGTCCATACACTCGAACCAGCGTGAGAAATTCGTGAAAGCAAACTGACCGGAGAGTCGTTCCATCGGAAGTTATTTGTGGCACCTTGAACTTCACCATTTTTAACGTAGTACACGCCATCACGAGTGAGACCGGTGAGCAATAGCGAATTTGGGTCAACCATTCGGATGTACCAGAGCGTTGTGAGCAATAGTCCATGTTCAACTTTTTTCACAAGATCCTCAAGTGAACCTTGTCCGCCTTCAACGCTCATGATCAAGTTGTCACCAATCGGCGTATAAGGCAACGAAGTTAACTTGGCACTTGCTCTTGTTTGAACCAGAGATTGCAGAACGCCGTCGGAGAACCAATCAACCCTTGGTAGTTTCTGACCATTATCAAATACTGATGTGAACGGGCTACTGGCTGATGCAGAGACGAATGGCGCTCCTGAAAGTTGTGGGTGAGAAGAATCGCTGAATAGCTGGAGCGCGACATTCGAAAGTTTTTCTCCAACGCGAGTTCCTCCACCTTTCTTAGAGAAAACGCTCTGGCCTTCAAAGGCATCACGCGCCCCAGAAACCCACATCATGTAAACATATAAATCGGCAACAGAGCCTGAAGGTAAGACGGTGTCATATCGTCCAGCAGGCAGATCAATCTTTTTCTCTTGCCATGCCAAGCGTTGGCGGATGTTCTTATCAATATTTGCTACCGAAACATTTGAAAAATCATGGGTTTCAATTCCATCCCATGTGGAACGTGAACGTGCATGAGATTTACCAGTCATTTCAACGCGGCCGACCGGAGAATCATGTCGAAGGCGCATTCCACCTTTAGAGCCAACCCAGATTGTTTGGTGTGTATGTTCGGCATAGCCGAAAAGTTCGATTGCATCGCTTTGAGAACGACGCATCATTTCGCCTAGTTCAGGTGCGAATTTCGCAAATACATCCGGCCCTGTTGGAACGTGGGGAGCGCGCCAATCGCCAAAGGAAACATCTGTGGCAAGTGGTGCGAAATCTTCGGCTGGCCCCGAAGCAAGCGCTGCCGCTTTAGCCTCAGAAAGGAGCGCATCAAAATCGCTCTCGTCGACATTAGTTCGAGTTACAGCGCCAGCTGCCATCGAGTCATTCATTGCAATGAACGCTATGACGGTAACGCTTCTTTCTTGTATTACTCCATTAGTTGTGAGAGTGCTGCTTGCCCATCTTAAGTTAGCTTGTGTTTTATCTTTGACGACGACGATGCAGTCATCGGTCGTGGAGCGAGCGAGAATTTTCTCAATCAGATCTTGTGCTGAAATCATTTGCCAGCCTCCGCAACTGTATTGAGGACATTTATCTTGTCGAAGACTGCGGCTGGGCAACCGTGGCTTACAGCAGCGATTTGACCAGGTTGCGCTTTACCGCAATTGAATGCGCCACCAAGTACATACGTAGATGGACCACCTACAGCTTTCATTGCGCCCCAGAAATCTGTGGTTGTTGCTTGATAGGCAACATCTTTGAGCTGACCAACAATTTTCCCATTCTTTATACGGTGGAATTGCTGACCAGTGAATTGGAAGTTGTATCTCTGCATATCAATTGACCATGATTTGTCGCCCAAGATGTAGATGCCATCTTCTACCGATTCAATCAATGAATTAAGCGTTGGTCCCTGTGGATTGGCTTGTAGCGAGACATTAGGCATTCGCTGGATTGGTACATGAGCCGGAGAGTCAGCGAAAGCACAGCCATTACTTCGAGATTGATTAACGCGAGCTGCGATGCGGCGATCAAGTTGGTAGCCCACTAACACGCCATCTTTGACGATATCCCAACGCTGTGCAGCGACACCTTCATCGTCCCAACCGACCGTGCTCAATCCATGTTCTGTATTGCGATCACCTGTGACATTCATCAGAGCAGATCCATATTTAAGAGTTCCGAGTTTGTCAGGAGTCGCGAAGGAGGTTCCTGCGTAATTCGCTTCGTAACCAATGGCTCGATCTAGTTCAGTGGCATGTCCGATAGATTCATGAATCGTCAACCAGAGATTTGAGGGATGAATAAGTAAGTCATACCGGCCAGGTTCTACGGAAGGCGCTTTTACTTTCTCATCGAGAAGTGTTGGGAGTTGGTCTATTTCAGAATCCCAGTTCCAAATGGAATTTCCCATCCACTCCCATCCATAGGCTGCGGGTTGGGCGAGCGTCCGCATCGACTCAAATCCATGCGCGCCAATTGAAATTGCTTCAATCTGAGTTTGAACTCGAACTCGTTGTTGAGTAGTGCTGGTTCCTGCAGAGTCTGCGTAATGTTTCTGTTCTTTCACATACATTGTGTGTGCACTTGTGTGATTGACAATTTTTGACGATAAGAGTTTGGAACTCAGTGAAGCTAATCGCTCTTTCTTTTCGGAATCTGAAACTTGAAAAGGATCTATTTCGTAAGCAGAAACCCAACTCTTTTTTGAATACACAGGTTCAGCAGCAAGAGCAATCTCTTCAGTAGAGAGAGGCTTTGATGTTCTAGCCATTGCAACAGCGGTATGAGCTAACTTCGTAGCAGAATCAACGGAAACATCTGGTGACGATGCAAATCCCCATGCGCCATTGACGATCACGCGCACACCGATTCCGAAATTTGTTTCATCGCTTTGGGTTTCAGGTTTTGCATCACGTAACGAGAGATAACCAGTTCTCGTTCTCTCAATTCTTACGTCAACATGTGATGCACCAAGAGATTGTGCAGAAGCGATCGCGGCGCTGGAAACCGAGTCAAGTGGCAAAGCCAAAAAATCTGCGTCAACAGAGTGAGGCAATGTAAGTTCCAATCTCAAGAAGGGTGGGGCCTAAGCGTACGTATTTGAGGCGAGATTCGCATCCAGCCTCGATATTGATTGAAGCTGGCTCACAAAATAAGATGTGCGGCTCGGACATCATCCCCGATGCCGAAACTAGAGCCGGCGACTTCGAAGAGTCGGTTCTGGAACCCTCGAAAAGAAAGAAGTATGTAAATAATGAAGAAACCCTCAATGATTGTGCGTGGCGGTGCAGTTCTTGCAGCTGTAGCACTCGCACTCACCGGGCAGATCATGCCTGCGAAGGCTGCTTCTACAACATTTACTGATTGCTATCTTTACTCAGCAGGAGAGCCTGACTTTATTGATCCAGCGCTCACGAGCACTCTTGTCGGTGCTAATGCTGCAATCATGTTGTATGACGGTCTTACCGAAACTGACGCAGACGGCAAACTGGTTGGAGCCGTTGCAGAAAAGTGGACCACTAAGGACAAGGGACTTACTTGGGTATTTACACTCAAGAAAGGTCTTAAGTTCTCCAATGGAGAAGAAGTTCTACCTTCTTCTTTCGTTGCTGGTTGGAAGCGAGCAGTAGATCCAAAGCTAGCTTCTGAAGTTGCATATCACTCATACTTCATCGCAGGTATGGAGGATTACAACACCGGTAAGGGTGCATTCCCCGCTGCAAGCGTTGTCGCAAATGACACTGCTCGTACTTTGACAGTAAAGATGGTCTCAGCCACAACTGATTGGCCCTCAATTGTCAGCCACACAGTTTTCTCGCCAATTCCAAAGTCAATGGAAGGCGCTTCAGCTAAGGTTGAAGAAGATGGAACCAAACTTGTTGGAAATGGTCCATTCATGTTGGACAAGGCGATCACAAAGCGCGCAGGTGGCGAAATTGTGATGGTTCAAAATCCCAACTATGGTGGCAAGAAGCCAACACTCACAAAGATTACGTTTAAGATTTCTTCAGACGTAAACGCTGCTTATAACGCATTTGCCTCAGGTCAGTGCGATAACGGTCCAATCCCAGCAGGTCGCTACACCGAACTTCTCGGCAAGTGGGGAACCAAGGGCTTCAAGACCACTCTCGGAACAGACTATTGGGGCTTCAACTGGGAAGATCCAGTTGTAGGCGGCACCAAGAACAAGCTGCTTCGTAGCGCTATTGCGAAGGCTATTGATAAAGACCAAATCTCAACCGTTATTTATCAGGGCACTCGTAAGCCAACAAGCGGACTTCTACCTCCAGGACTTCCTGGCTACAAAGCAAATCAAGGTTTGAACTCAAGCCGCGATATTGCTGGCGCGAAGAAAGATTTCGCACAATGGAAGAAGCTTGGCAACTCACTCAAGTCTCCAATCCGCCTCTCCTATAACGATGGCGCAGGTTGGGACAAGGTTGCTGCAATCATCATTGCAAACCTCAAAGAAGTTGGTATTGATGCGAAGCTAGATCCATTCCCAGCGGATGGAACATACTTCTCGAAGATGCGTAAGGGACAAGGTCAGATGATTCGTGCTGGTTGGTTCGCCGACTATGCAATTGCTGACAACTTCCTCTTCCCGTTGTTGCACTCAAAGTCAATCGATGGTGACAACCTCGAGCGCTACAAGTCAGCAACCTTCGATAAGTTGGTAGACGCAGCACGTGCCTCAACAAACAAGGCTCTTGCTGACTCTAGCTATCAGCGTGCTGAACGCCATGCACTTGTAAACGATGTAGTCATCGTTCCTACAGTAAACCGCGGAATTGCTTCCGTTGTTGGTGCAAGCGTCCAGACATATCCAATCACCCCACTAGGCATGGTCTTCTTCGACGAAGTCAAGTTGGGATAAAGATCTTTCATTAGATCTTGATGTGAAAGTGAAGGGCCGATGCTTCGGTCCTTCACTTTTCACTTGTAATGAAGAACATTTCTAAGGGAGCGATTTCCAATGATTACTTACACGATAAGACGACTTCTTCAGTCGCTGATTGTCGTGTGGGCTGCCACAACGTTGATGTTCGCGCTCTTTTTTATCATTCCTGGTGATCCAATTTCTCTTAAGAGTGGTGAAAAAGCTCTCCCACCAGAAATTCTTGCAAATATCACTGAGAAATATGGCCTAGATCAACCAGTCACCACGCAGTATTTTCGCTTCTGGAACAATTTGCTACACGGAGATCTCGGTTTTTCTTACAAAAATGAGGATTCTGTAAATTCGATTTTGGCTGATGGCTTATCTACCAGCGCTCGACTTCTATTTTGGGCGGCATTAGTTCAGATTTTGATTGCTTTTTCAGTTGGATTTATCAGCGCTGTTAAGCGCGGATCATTGGGAGATCGCGCCGCAACAGTATTTACGGTTGGAGTTCAAGGAATCCCAGTCTTCGTCTCAGGTCTTTTGGCCCAGTACTTCTTTGGCGTATTGCCATTTCAGCTTGAAATAGATTGGTTGAACTTCTTTAAACCTTGGCCAACAGAATGGAAATTTGCCGTCATCCCCACAGAAGGTTGGAAGGGAATTGTCCTTCCCGCTTTTGTAGTTGCCCTCGTGGATGCCGCATTCATTGCACGAATGCTTCGGTCGTCATTGCTGGAAGTTTTACGCGCAGATTACATCCGCACTGCTTTTGCTAAAGGTTTATCTCCAAGAAGAGTCTGGATTCATCACGCGCTCCGTAACGCTTTAATTCCGGTCGTAACAGTTTATGGAACCTCAGTAATTGCAATCTTCGGCGTCGCAGTCCAAACTGAAAAAGTATTCTCACTTCCCGGCATGGGTTCTACCATCGCAGACTCTGCACTCTCTCAAGACGCACCTGTGGTTCTTGGATTATCAGTTGTGGTAATTGCTTTTGGAGCGCTGATAAATCTTATTGTTGATCTCAGTTACGCGCTGATTGATCCGCGAATCAAGATTGAAGGCAAGGCGGTGACCTCGTGAGTTTGAATGAAAAATCTAATACGGAATCTTTGAGTTATTGGCAAGATGTTCGCAAAAGATTCTTCTCCAACAAGGTCTCAATCGCTGGTTTGGCAATCTTGGTATTTCTCATTGTTATGGCGATTTTTGGCCCACTTATGAGCTCCTATGAATACGATGAGTTAACTCCTGAAATTCTCGTTGGCCCATTTTCTCCAGGTCACATTCTTGGGACAGATGATCTTGGTCGAGATATTTTCGTTCGAGTCACAAACGGAATCAGACTCTCTATGACCGTAGCTATAGTCGTGACACTCATTTCAGTTTTTGTCGGAGTCGCTCTCGGTGGACTCGCAGGATATTTTGGGGGATGGGTCGATACGATCATCAGTCGATTCATTGATACGTGGCAAGTAATTCCGTTCGTCTTGATTGGCTTCTCAATCATCACTGTCTTCGGTTCATCATTTTGGGTAATTGTTGCCGCATTAGTCTTAACTGGTTGGTACTCAACGACCCGCCTCTTTCGAGCATCAGTCATGCAGGTAAAGTCACTTGATTATGTTGAAGCGGCACGTGCCACAGGTGTACCGACCAAGAGATTAATTCTTCGTCATGTTGGCCCTAACGCGATTCCTCCAATCATCGTCGTTCTAGCTTTCTCTATCGCAGGTGCAATTCTTAGCGAATCGATTTATGCATTCTTGGGTGTCGGATTCCGTGAACCAACTCCATCACTGGGTGTAATGATTTCAGGTTCAAGAAATTACCTAGTAGATAAACCGTTCGTGTTTTTTATTCCTGGTTCAATACTTGTGATGTTGACTTTATCCATTGTTCTTATCGGAGATGGACTACGTGATGCGCTTGATCCAAAATTGCGAGGATCAAAGTGACCGAACCCTTACTCCATATCGATAACCTTCACGTTCACTTCAATACTTCTGACGGTATTGTTAAGGCTATTAATGGAGCATCACTCACATTAAACAAAGGCGAAGTTGTAGGACTTGTTGGCGAATCGGGTTCTGGAAAATCTGTGACTGCTATGAGCGTTCTTGGCTTAGTCCCAAAACCTCCCGCCATCTACCCAGAAGGAAAGATTCTTTGGAAGGGTATTGATCTCCTCACAACGCCAGAACGAGATCTCCGTGAGATTCGCGGGGGAGAGATTTCGATGATCTTCCAAGATCCGATGACATCTCTAAATCCCGTGTACACAATCGGACATCAGATTTCCGAAATGATTCGAGTTCACCAACGAGTTTCTGTTAAACAAGCTAAGCAACAGGCAATCGAAATGCTAGAACTTGTTGGCGTCCCAAATCCTCACCAACGTGTCGATGATTACCCACATCAATTTTCAGGCGGAATGCGCCAGCGCGCGATGATTGCAATGGCTCTGTCATGTAATCCGGAGTTACTTATTGCCGACGAACCCACCACAGCATTAGATGTCACAATCCAAGCCCAGATCATCGAGATACTCGAGAAATTGGCACGTGAACGAGATGTCGCGATTCTGCTGATTACTCATGATCTTGGCGTCGTCGCTGGAGTTTGTGACCGAATCTCGGTTATGTACGGCGGACGCATTGTCGAAGAAGCAAGCGTTGACGAGATTTTCAAAAAACCACTCATGCCATATACGTGGGGCCTTATGAAATCTATTCCACAAATGAGTTCCGGTGCACGTAAGAAGCTCTACACAATTCCTGGCTCACCACCGACTCCGCGCCAAATGATTGATGGTTGTACCTTCGCACCGCGCTGTGAATTTGCAATCGACAAGTGTTTTACTGACGCGCCAACTCTAGAAAATTACGGTAAAGGTAGAGCCGCTCGATGCCATCGCCTCTCAGAGCCAGATTTTGCAAGGAAGCTCTCATGAGTAATCTGTTAAGCGCTTCTGGTTTGGTGAAGAGATTTCCAATCCAAAGAGGAATCTTTAAACGCACTGTGGGCCACGTAAACGCCGTTTCTGATATCACTTTCGATATCGCACCTGGTGAAACCTTAGGTCTCGTCGGTGAATCTGGTTGCGGCAAGTCAACTACTGCGCGCATGTTGATGCGACTCATTGAGCCAACTGCGGGAAGCGTCACTTTCAACGGCGTGAATCTCAACTCGCTCTCTCGCGAAGAGATGCGCAAGATGCGAAAAGATATACAAATCGTCTTCCAGGATCCATATGCCTCGTTAAATCCGCGCATGACTATTCGCCAAATCATCGCCGAACCACTTCTTGTACATGGAATGAGCGAATCTGATCTAGACCCACGAGTCGATGAAATTATGGAGCTCTGTGGACTCGCACAAGAATTTGGAAACCGATACCCCCACGAATTTTCTGGCGGACAGCGTCAACGCGTAGGTATTGCGCGCGCTCTTATTACTCGGCCAAAACTCGTCGTCCTAGATGAACCCGTATCCGCGCTCGACGTTTCAGTGCAAGCCCAGATACTGAATCTCCTTGATGATCTCAAAACAAAATTTGATTTGAGCTATCTCTTTGTGGCCCATGATCTCTCGGTCATTTCTCACATAAGTGATCGTGTAGCTGTCATGTATCTTGGAAAAATTGTTGAAATCGGAAGCCGTAAGGATATTTTTGAGAATGCTAAGCATCCTTATACGCAAGCACTTCTCTCTGCAGTTCCACTCGCAGATCCAGATGCCGAGAGAATTCGAAAAACGAATCGCATAGTTCTTTCTGGAGAAGTACCAAGTCCAGTGGATCCACCATCAGGATGTCGTTTCCGTACTCGTTGCTGGAAAGCACAATCAAAGTGTGAAACGGAAGAACCCACACTAGTTGCGCACGGATCGCTCTCAACTTCTTGTCATTATCCAAATTAGTTTGCTTCAAAGTTATTGACTGTTCTATCCTGCTCTCAAGAAGAGTTGCCCGGATCACCGCGTTGTAGAAATACACCGAGGAAAGTCCGGACTCCAATGGGCAAAGTTGTGGGTAATTCCCACCCGGAGCAATCCGCGGGACCAGTGCAACAGAAAGTAAACCGCCAATAGCAATATTGGTAAGGGTGAAACGGTGGTGTAAGAGACCACCAGTACGTGTAGCAATATGCGTAGCTAGGTAAACCCAACTTGGAGCAAGACCATGCAGGTGACATTTGAGTGTGCCCACACGAGTCACCGGGTAGGTTGCTTGAATCTGTAAGTAATTACAGATCTAGATGGATGGTGATTCTCGACAGAATCCGGCTTATAGGGCGACTCTTCTTTAATTTAGTGGTTAGTGGCCATTTCCCGTGCGGAGATGGCCACTTTTCTTTTACAGCTCTCTGCATAACCTAACAAGATTTTATAAGTTTATGTGGGCAAAAACGTGGGCAATTTTAAATAATTGGAAGGCAAGAAAACTGACCCAAATGTTTAGATGGTGCCATGAAACTCAGACCACTTTCCTTGGCAGATGAAGCACAGGCTTTACAAGGACACTCAGAACTTGCAATTGATAACTTTGAATACCTACTTGGTTACTCAGAGGGCATGCCATGGACGGGATATCTTGAGATTCTTGGCAATGAATCTACGGGTACAAATTTGAAGGAAGGGCGGGTTCCTGCAACATTTCTCATTGCCGAAAATGATGGCAACCTCGTTGGCCGAACTTCGATACGTCATGAGCTAAACGATTTCTTGTTCAAGTTTGGTGGCCACATTGGCTATGGGGTAAGGCCGAGCTATCGCAGACAGGGCTTTGCAACCGAAATCTTGAGACAGTCACTTACATATATACATGGACTTGGGGTTACAGAAGTTCTGGTCACCTGCGATGAGGACAATTTAGGCTCGATAAACGTCATTGAGTCGCAGGGCGGAGTTCTAGAAAACAAAGTCGAATTTGAGGGAAGTTTGAAGCGGAGATATTGGATTACCAAAGATAATTAAATAGAACAAAAGCTTGTGGGCA
>Ga0214923_10006662_pt1 | contig 12885 bp, 10 predicted proteins | sample LL1510_MetaG_FD_177993 | JGI IMG/M metagenome (GOLD analysis project Ga0214923, IMG submission 177993) | Freshwater microbial communities from Lake Lanier, Atlanta, Georgia, United States - LL-1510 | ecosystem: Environmental > Aquatic > Freshwater > Lake | place: USA: Georgia | collected...
AAGTCCATTCGGTTTCGATTGTAACAACATCACCCTGAATTCCATCCGCTATTTTGCTCAAAACCGACGTGCCTTTGTAAAAATAGTCTTGGGGAGATCAGCGCTTTATTTTAATTTATTTGAGGAGAAATTGGCTGAGTACGGTCTGCCCTTGGAATTGAAATACCTTGCTTGCATCGAAAGTGGTTTAAGGCCTCAAATAAAATCGAGGGCGGGAGCCTTAGGCCTTTGGCAATTCATGTATCGAACCGGTCTTTATTACGGTCTAGAAGAAACATCGTACTTTGATGAACGAATGGATCCTATAAAGTCTACCGATGCTGCTTGCCGCTTTCTTAAGAAACTATACGGCATTTATGGCGATTGGAATCTTTCACTTGCCGCATACAACGCCGGTCCGGGAACCGTGAACCGAGCGATTCAACGTTCGGGAAATCAACGCTCCTACTGGGCTATCCGCCCCTATCTACCGTCTGAAACCCAAGGTTACGTTCCAACCTTTATTGCCGCAGCCTATTTAATGACCTATCACCAAGAACATAATCTCATGCCTGCCACAGCCAAAATCCACAACGCACAACTCGATACCATGTGCCTCAAAAAAGGACTTTCCATGATTACTATCTCGAAATGCTTGGAATGGGATCTACAAGAAATCAAAGAATTGAACCCCATTTACAAAACCGACTATATTCCCGCTTCGGAGAAACAACGCTGTGTTACGGGGCCCTTAGATCGTATTTTATTATTGGTTTCCATGGAAGACTCCTTGGCGAAATTGGATCATCCTGCTTTGGAGGCTCCCGCCAGAACAAGCACGCAAGAAATTGTGCCTACCTTCGAAGAAGATAGCATTGCAGGAAACGAGATTTTTCATAAGGTTAAATCCAATGAAACGCTCACCTCAATTGCAGCAAAGTACAAGGTAACCAATGCTCAGATTATGGATTGGAATGCGCTTCAAACCGAAAATTTATACGAAGGACAACGACTTGTCTTAAAGCAAACCCCTACAGTTGAAGCGGCGGTTAAAACACCAACACCACCGAAAACCGAACAAAAAACAAAAAAATATCACACGGTTAAATCCGGCGACACCTTAGGGAAAATTGCAGCAAGGTATCATCTTTCATTAGCCCAACTTAAAAAGCTGAATCCCGGCAAAGGCAATTTGATAAAGATAGGGGATAAAATCCGCGTAAAATAAATCCGCTAATGAAAATCACCGTGGCTGTTATTACCTTCAATGAGGAGAAAAATATAGCACGTTGCTTGAAGAGCGTTATGGGGATTGCCGATGAAATTATCGTCATGGATTCAGGTTCTTCGGATAACACCGAAAATATTTGTCGCGAGTTTGGAGCCACGTTTTATCAGCAGCCATGGCAAGGTTATGCCCAACAAAAAAACGAGTTGAATCAGCGCGCAACCTACCCCATGATTCTTTCTCTGGATGCCGACGAAGTGCTTTCTCCTGCCCTACAAGAAAGTATTTTGGACCTAAAAAACCGCTATTCGGAAGGAGTATTCTCCGTAAATCGCTTAACCAATTACTGCGGAACATGGATTTATCACTCCGGTTGGTATCCCGACATTAAAGTGCGACTCTTTCCTAAAAAGTGCTTCTGGGAAGGAGACTTGGTTCATGAAGAACTGGTATATCCTTCGGAAATGAAAGCAGTTTTGGTAGCAGGTCATTTAGAGCATTACTCGTACACTTCACACAGGCAGCATCGCGAACGTGCTGACCGCTATTCCAAATTAACCGCCAAAAAATATGTGCTTTCAGGAAGAAAACCCTACCTTTTTCAACCCTTGATAAGCGCTGTTGGCAGATTCCTTAAAATGTATTTGCTAAAACGTGGATTCTTGGATGGGGCCGCCGGCTTTCACATTGCAAGGATTAGTGCAATTTCCAATTACGTTAAATACCAAGAAGTGAAACGCCTGTATGATCAACGAAAAGCAGATTAAACGCATCCTCATTTCGCGTACTGATAACCTCGGCGATGTTGTTTTAACGCTACCCCTGTGCATTTGGTTGAAATCCCAGTTCCCGGAAGCCACGTTAGTCTATCTATGTAAATCCTACACAGCCCCAGTGGTTTCTTGTTTTGTGCCGGTGGATGAAATACTCCTAATAGAATCTTTGGAGTCCTTGAATAAGGAAGGCCGCAATAAAGCATTAAAAGCCGACGTGATACTCCATGTTTTTCCCAATCAAAAAATCGCTCAATGGGCTAAAGAAGCAAAAATACCCTACCGAATCGGTACGAGCCATCGTTGGTTCCATTGGTTTTTTTGTAACCATCGAGTGGACTTTACCCGGAAAGGATCCTCGTTGAATGAATCTCAATTAAACTTTCATTTGGTTCAGCCCCTAGGGTTATCCGAAATCCCTTCCTTTGATTCCATACGTGACACGGCAACCTTTTTCCAAGCCCAAGCTAAGCCCATGACCTTGGATAATTATTTCATCATTCATCCTTTTTCTAAAGGAAGCGCCGTGGAATACCCTTTGAAGAACTATGTAACGCTAGCGGAACATTTGGTGGAAAAGGGGTTTCAAGTAATGATTACCGGAACCGCTTCCGAAGCCGCTAAAATTGGGACAAGTTTCGACCATATCGATGGTGTAACTAACGCGTGCGCTAAGTTTAATCTGTCGGAGTTAATCGCCATAATCAAACATTCCAAAGGGTTTGTGGCCTGTTCTACGGGGCCTTTACATTTAGCGGGCGTAATGAACGTAAAAACCATTGGTCTTTTTTCACCGCGAAAACCCATTGATCCCGGTCGTTGGTCTCCCCTTGGAACAAGTACTCAAAGTTTGGTCTTTGACGATCAATGTGAACAATGCGCCAACAATAAAACCTGCAACTGCATTGCAAGGATACCCGTGGAAACCCTATTAATAGCGCTGCTAAATTGAGGGTAATTGTCCGAAGGGTTCACTTACCTTTACTATCTTTGCCGCCAAAGGAAACGACGCATGGATTATAACCCGAGATTGATTGAAGCCAAATGGCAAAGGTTTTGGAAAATCAACGAGACCTTTAAGGTGACCATCGATCCTGAAAAGCCGAAGTATTATGTCCTGGACATGTTTCCATATCCCTCCGGGGCAGGGCTGCACGTTGGGCATCCACTGGGGTACATTGCTTCCGATATTCACGCGCGCTACAAAAAAATGTGCGGGTTCAATGTGCTTCACCCTATGGGCTATGATTCCTTCGGACTTCCTGCTGAACAATACGCCATTCAAACAGGACAACACCCTGCCATTACTACCGAAGAGAACATTGCGCGTTACCGTGAGCAATTGGATAAGTTGGGATTCAATTATGATTGGTCTAGAGAAGTTAGAACTTCCTCACCGGAATATTACCGTTGGACCCAATGGATTTTTATGCAATTATACAATAGTTGGTACAATCCGAGTACCCAAAAAGCAGCGTCCATCCATCAATTGATAGCCCTTTTTGAGGAGGAGGGATTCGATCCGAAGGCAGGGTATTTCGAGGATTCTGTTCATTCCGCTTTTTCTGCAGAACAATGGAAGGGGTTTTCTGAAGCGGAACAACAAGCCATTTTGATGCATTTTCGCTTGGCCTTTTTGGGAGAGTCTTACGTAAATTGGTGCCCCGCTTTAGGAACAGTGTTAGCCAACGATGAGGTGGTCAATGGGTTTTCGGAACGCGGTGGGCATCCTGTGGAGAGGAAGCTTTTGAAGCAATGGAACATGCGAATAAAAGCGTATGCACCCAGGCTGTTACAAGGGCTCGAGGAGCTCGATTGGTCAGATAGCATTAAGGATACGCAACGCCATTGGATTGGTAAAAGCGAAGGGGCAATAGTACGGTTTCAGCTCGAAAACCGAAGCCAATTCCTTGAAGTTTTCACCACCCGTCCTGAAACGCTTTTTGGGGTGGCTTTTATTACCTTGGCCCCTGAACATGAATTGGTAGTTGAACTAACCACTCCCGAACAAGTGCAAGAGGTTGAGGCCTATGTTTCGAAAGCAAAAAACCGCAGCGAACGGGACCGCTTGTCCGATGTCAATACCGTTTCAGGAGTCTTTACCGGTTCCTTTGCCATTCACCCCTTTACCGAGGAAAAAATTCCCGTATGGATTGGAGATTATGTTTTAGTAGGCTATGGAACAGGTGCGGTGATGGCGGTTCCTGCTCATGACGAACGGGATTTTAAATTTGCCCACAGTTTCCGTCTCCCCATTCCACAAGTGATACTCCCGAACGTGGATCATGACTTTGAACAACAAGCATGGACCAGCAAAGAGGGTAAATTAATGAATTCATCCTTTCTGGATGGTTTAACCGTGAAAGAGGCCATACATTCCGTGCTGGAGGCTATCGAACTCCAAGGGAAAGGGCTGAAAAAAGTTAATTATCGCCTGCGCGATGCCGTGTTCGGGCGTCAGCGCTACTGGGGAGAACCTATTCCCATTTATTTTAAGAAGAGCATTCCTTTCGCTTTACCCGAGGACCAACTCCCGCATACCCTTCCCGAAGTGGCTTCCTACCTTCCAACAGCGGAAGGGAACCCACCATTAGGCCGTGCCGAGAACTGGACGTATGAAGGTCAGTTCGAATATGAGCATTCAACCATGCCCGGTTGGGCAGGAAGCTCTTGGTATTATTTGCGCTATTTAGATCCGCATAATCAAGAGGCCTTGGCTTCCAAGGAGTCCATTGACTATTGGCAAAACGTAGATCTCTATTTAGGGGGAGCCGAACATGCTACAGGGCATTTATTATATGCTCGCTTTTGGTGTAAGTTTTTATTCGACCTGGGGGTGGTTCCTTTCGAAGAACCGTTCAAAAAAATGATCAATCAGGGAATGATCCTTGGAAGAAGTAGCTTTGTTTATCGCATTGACGGAGAACAAACTTTGGTGAGCCGATCAAAAAAAGAAGCTTTTCAAACCACAGCGATTCATGTTGATATTTCAATGGTCGACCAAGATCGTTTGGATATTGAGGCGTTTAAACGATGGCGCCCCGAATTCGAAGACGCAACATTCATTTTAGAGGACAACGGGGAGTATTTATGTGGGTTCGAAGTTGAAAAAATGTCGAAATCCAAGTACAACGTGCAAACACCGGACGAATTGGTCGAACGATTCGGTGCCGACACCTTGCGGTTGTATGAGATGTTTTTAGGACCGATAGAACAAAGTAAGCCCTGGGATACCAAAGGAATTACAGGCGTGCATGGTTTTTTGAAAAAGTATTGGAAGTTATTTCACGTAGCAACCACCTTTTCGGTCAGTGAAGATAGCCCTGGCAAAGAAGACCTCAAAATTCTACATAAGGCTATTCGAAGAATTCGGGAAGACCTCGACCGATTTGCGTTTAATACCTGTGTCTCTCATTTTATGATTTGTGTAAACGAATTAAGCGATTCCAAATGCAATAATCGGGGGATTTTAGAAGACCTCACGCGTCTCTTAGCTCCTTACGCGCCGCACATCACCGAGGAAATTTGGGAGAAATTGGGCCACCCCCCTGGATCACTATATTTCATGAGTTACCCGGAGTTTAACCCGGATTTTCTGGTGGAATCTTCCTTCGATTACCCGGTTTCATTTAATGGAAAAATGCGTTTCAAACTTACGCTCCCTTTGGAAATGAATCCGAATTCCGTTCAAGAGGTGGTGTTAAATCACCCGGATTCGTCCAAATGGTTGGAAGGAAAAACGCCTAAGAAAATTATTGTAGTTCCCGGGAAAATTGTGAACGTGGTTGTTTAAGGAGTTCCAACAACACTTCCGAAGATTGCACCAACGTGGCAAACGGACTCACAACGTCTTGATGAATCCCAATTTGTGCTCCACCTGCAAGAATCGTTAAATGAGGTCTTGCCGTTCGCAGTTGTTTAAAGTAACTTTTAACATAATGTTCCTCGACCGAAGTTAACCAAGAAGTTAACAAAATATCTGGATTTACTTTATCTAGGGCAATTAACAACGATTCATAAGGGAGGCTTTGACCCAAATAAATAGTGAAATAGCTTTTGGAACGCAAGAGGTATTGATAAAACAAGATGCCGATTTCATGCCATTCATGTTCGGGGAGGTAAAGCATTACCACGGGAGCATTTTTTTCAGGCACTGGCAAGCGGTCGATGGCGGCAACAATTTTCTGTCGAATTAAATTGGAGATGAAGTGTTCCTGTGCCGGATTGATTGAATTCGTTAGCCACATGACTCCAATGCGATCGAAAAAAGGAATGAGGCACTCATGAAAGGCATGCTCCAAGGAACTGTTCTCGATAATTTCGCCAAGGGTCGTATGAAACAGGCATTCATCCATCTCTACCAAGGCTAATATCAACTTTTCTTGCGTTGCCCCAAGCGGAGTAGCTAATTTAATTTCATGAACCCTGGTTCGAATTTCGGTTGGGGTTAGCGCAGCGATATGCGAAATTTTCATTCCGTGATCCATAAGGATGCGTATGTTTAATAGATACACCAGTTCTTCGTCCGTATATAGGCGGATTTTGGTTTCCGTTCTTTCAGGAACGAGCATTCCATAGCGCTGTTCCCAAATGCGCAAGGTGTGTGCCTTAATGCCCACAAGTACCTCTACATCTTTAATTTTGTAAACTCCCACTTATGAAAAACAAGAACCCTTCGGTTTTGTTCACGCCATAGGATTCTGCTACCTTTACCGCATGAAAATTTCATCGGCGGAGTTTGTAATGTCCAATGCGGATTTCAAAGGATGCCCTAAGCAAAACCTACCGGAATTCGCCTTTATTGGAAGGTCCAACGTGGGAAAATCTTCGCTGATTAATATGCTTTTGGGCAAAAAGAATTTAGCAAAAACCTCAAGCGCTCCGGGAAAAACACAACTTATCAATCATTTTATCATCAATGAATCTTGGTTTTTGGTCGACCTTCCGGGGTACGGTTACGCGAAAGTAGCTAAAACCCAGCGCGAAAAATGGCAAAAACTGATATCGAGCTATCTGCGTTTACGGGAGAATTTAACGTTGGTTTTCATCCTTATCGATGTTCGTTTGGATCCTCAAAAAATTGACCTTGAATTCATTAATTGGTGTGGAGAAGAACAAATTCCATTTTCCTTGGTATTGACAAAATTAGATAAGGTATCTACTGCAGAAAGCCAACGGAATTTTGCCAAATTAAAAGAAACCTTATTGCTCACTTGGGAAGAGCTTCCGCCGGTATTTGCCACATCCGCCACCAACGGAGCCGGGCGCGATGAATTGTTAGGTTATATTCAAACATTAATGAAGGAACTTGGTTAGGGCTTGAATTTTAGGGTAGTTTCTTCTACCTTTGCGGTTAGTCAATTATTATCCATGGGAAGAGCTTTTGAATACCGAAGAGCAGCCAAAGAAAAGCGCTGGGACAAAATGTCAAAAATGTTTCCGAAATTGGGAAAAGCCATCACTATGGCGGCCAAGGAAGGTGGCAGCGATCCGTTAATGAATTCCAAACTGCGAACCGCCATTCAAAACGCCAAGGCAGAGAACATGCCCAAGGACAATATCGATGCCGCCATTAAACGGGCGAACCAGAAAGATATCGCCTCATTTTTGGAGGTTAATTATGAAGGAAAAGGGCCGCATGGGGTTTTGGTGTATGTGGAATGCGCCACCGACAATCCTACTCGAACGGTGGCGAATGTAAAGTCTTATTTCAATAAAGCGGGTGGAGGAGTCGTTCCTAATGGCTCCATGGAGTTTATGTTTACGCGGAAATCCGTGTTTGAACTGGCGATTTCCGAAACCTTCGACAAAGAAAACTTGGAACTTGAATTAATTGACGCGGGCTGCGAAGAAATTGAGGAAAATGAAGGCGCATTGACGGTTTACGGAGATTATACGGCTTTTGGGTCTTTGGCAAAGGCGCTGGAGGATCTTAAAATAGAGGTCTTGAAGTCTAGCCTGAAGCGTTTCCCTACTTCGCCTGTGGAGTTCAGTGAAGAGCAATTAATCGATATTGAGAAAATGTTGGATAAAATTGAAGACGACGACGACATTCAACAAGTTTTTACCAATATCGCCTAATACAATAATTTTAGAAATCCAACGTTTCGCGCGTGCGCATGAAATCCAACAAAAGGTTCTTTTTTATTTTATTTGCCTCGTTGGTGGTAAGTACAACGGCTTGGAGGTGCTCTGTGAATAAGAATGCCTTTTTGAACCGAACCTACCACGGAATGACCGCCAAATACAATGGCTATTTCAATGCCAATGAATTGCTTTCCATGGCCATAGTCAGTTACGAGAAGACCCGTAAAGATGATTTTTACGATTGGTTACCGATCATACCGGTTCCAAGCAAGGAGGAAAGCAAAACCATGCATGCGGCCATTGATACGGCTGTAAAAAAATGCACCAAGGTCATTCAAAATCACTCCATGCCCTCGGCGGAAGGGAATAAAGAAGCCGAGTTTAACCCATGGATTGACGAAAATTGGTTAACCGTTGGAAAAGCTTTTTTTTACCGCGGAGACTACGAAAAAGCCCTTAAAAACTTTCAGTTTATCAAACGATTCTTCGCCAAAGATCCTTCCAAGTATATTGCCGAATTATGGATGGCCCGAGTCTATTTACAAGAAAACCGCTTAACCGAAGCGAAATCACTGCTCGATGAGCTTCAAAAAACCGCACTGGAACAAAATAAAAAAACCTTCTTTTCTAGGTTTTCCAAGAAAAATAAAAAAGCTAAATCGGACGATGATTTTGTTCCTGAAATGAACGAAAAAATTCAGTTCGAAATGTATAAAACACGTGCAGCCTTGTACTTGCTAAAAAAAGAACCAGAGGAGGTGCTTTTTCCGCTGACAAAAGCCGTAAGCCAATGTCCTTCAAAACGTGAGCGGGCTCGGTTGAGTTTTGTTTTAGGGCAAATGTACCTTTCGGTCAACCGTTTAGACTCCGCAAAAATTGCCTTCAAAAAAGCCGTCTCCCCGGCCTCAGATTATGATGTTAGCTTTAACGGTAAATTGAATTATGCCATTCTTGGGAGTTCGGATAAAGATCAAAGGTCTTTGGAAAAAATGCTACGCGATGAAAAAAACGCATCCTACAAAGATCAAATTTACTATGCGAAAGGACAACTTGAACTGAGCCGCGGAAATACCCCCATGGCCAAAACCTATTTCTCGCAATCCGCCTTTTTCAGTACCAAAAACCAGCGGCAAAAAGCGTTGTCCTATGAAAAGTTAGGCGATCTTGCCTTTCAAGAGCGATCCTACTTGAATGCCCAAAAATATTACGATTCGTGTTCCAAAGTAATGCCTCAAAATTATCCCAATGCGGAATTGGTGGTTAGCAAAGCAGCCAAATTGGCGGCCCTCGTGGAGGCTATGGATATTGCACAATACGAGGATAGTGTGCAGCGGATTGCCAAAATGGATGATAAAACCCAAACAGCGTTCATAAAGGCTGTAATTAAAGAGCTTAAGGAAGAAGCTCAAAGGAAAAAAGAGCAAGAAGCGGCAAAACTAAGGGCCTTGCAAGATCAAGCGAATGCAGGTTCTCAGGTCGGAAATGGAAATAAATGGGTTTTTAATAATGCTAAATTACGTCAAGAAGGATTGACCGAATTTAAAAAATTGTGGGGAGACCGAAAAAATGAGGACGATTGGAGGCGGTCCAGTAAGTTGACATCAAGCATCCCGAACCCCACCGATGCGCCCAAAGATAGCCTTTTGGCCACCAATCCTCCAAGTCCCGAGGCGAACGACACGTTGGATGTTGAAACGATGCGTAAACGATTACCGCGCTCCGATACGGCCTATGCAGCATCGGTTTTACGAGAAATTGAAGCACGCTATACCGCAGGGAATTTGTATAAAGAATTGTTGAACGAATCCCAATTGGCCTCCGAGCAATTTGATTTGGTGCTTGGCGAAAACACCCGAAATATAACGGATCTTTCTTCCGCTTTTCAGCTCTATAAATTGAATGAATCAACAGGTAAATCTCAGGCCTACAAAACCCATATTTTAACCTATTACCCCCAATCGGATGCGGCAAATTACATTCTTGATCCGGATTTCTTTGAGAAATCGAAAATGGCAAGATCCTTAGCCGAAAAAGATTACTTAGTGGCGCTGCATGAGTATGAAATGCAAGCATACCAAAAGGCTTATGAACTAACCGAAAAAGTAGTAAAAACAGATAGAACTAACGCATACCGCGCGGAATATCTCTTGTTAAACGTGTTATCATTCGGGCAAATCACCGCGGATAAAAATCAAATTATCCCTAAACTTAATGCCATCTTGGAAGAAAAACCCGGGACACCTCAAGCAATTAAAGCCAAAGAAATGCTTGATATTCTTGCCAAAGGGGTTTCTTCGTTCACCCCCTATCAAGCCAAAAAGAGCAGTATTTTTCAATTCAACGATACAGTGACTCAGTTTATACTCGTTTTACCCGATCTGGAACAAGAGGAAGATTTCGATGATATGAAAAGTTCAGTGTCCGATTTTACGACCAAAAACTTCAAAAAACCCAAACTCAAAATCACCACGGCACTAACCTTAAAAGGAGCTAATTTATTGCTAGTCGCCGATTTTAAGTCGGTCAGTTTAGCCCGTGAATACGTTAACTTGTATAAGGCCTCTGTCGAGGAACTTGGGGACTATCAAGACAATAAATGCCTGATTATTACCCAAGAAAATTTGAAAAAGTTAATTGAAACTGATAACTTTGAAGAATATAAAACATTTCACGACCTTAACTACTAAATCATGTTAAAGCGCAAGGATTTTTTCAACAGTACTGCACAATACGAAGAAAGCAGTGCTACAAACCACATTGTTCAAGGCACGGAAATTAACGGAGATTTAATTTCGGATTCCAATGTGTTATTGGATGGTGAAATGAATGGGAATATTTCTTGCTCCGGAAAAGTAATTATCGGGTCAACAGGAAAAATCAAAGGAAATTTGGTGTGCGTTCATGCGGAAATTCAAGGTTCTGTTGAAGGGGAAGTAACCGTTGAAGGGCTTTTAACCTTAACCTCCACAGCACGCATTCAAGGAGATATCCAAACATCAAAATTGGTGATTCAGGAGGGGGCGATATTTGAAGGATCTTGCGTTATGAAGTCCCCTACGGCTCACACACCTTTTACTGCGGACGTTAAGTTGGATGCCTGATCAAAAAAATAGTCCTAAAAATTTCTTGCAATATTCCTCCCTTGGTTTTCAAATGCTTGGTTTTATGGCCATTTTTGGATTAATAGGCCATAAATTAGATATCTTTTATGCGTTTAAAAAACCGATTCTTACCGTGCTCGGGTTGGCTTTCGGTGTAACGGCCTCCATGATTTACCTCATTCGAACGCTGAATAAAAACAATGACTAATCGCCCGTTTATTGTTGGGTTTTGTTGGATTATACTAACCACTTCAATCCTCGGGGTATTTTATCAGAATCTAACGCTTGGTTTAACCGTTTTGGGAATTAATGCGGTTTTACAGGGCATGTACCTCTTACTTTTCAGAAAGGCGTATCGAGAAAAAAGACGCGAAATTGTTCAACCCTCTTTACTTTTAATCACCTTACAGCTATTGAGTTTCTTTGTTACTGTGGGAGTTTTTTGGTATTGGAAGCTCTCATTTCTAACACTATTTTGGGCTATGTTGGTTTTTTTTGGTGTACTAGCCTGGCAAGTGCGCGAGCAGATTTTATTCTTAAAAACGCTTTAAAAATTCCAAAAACACTTCGAAGAGCTGCTCAAAGCGGTTAAACGACAAATTTTGATAGGTGTCATGAATGTCGTGGTAGTTTTTATTCGGTCCCATAGTATAAACAAACAAGGCGGGAACACCTTTTTCAGAAAAGGGAAAATGGTCGGAATTCGCCGCTTTTCCACGAGACTTAACCACAGGAACTGCTTTTAATGCGTCATTAATCTGCACCAATTGTTGGTAGTATTTCGGAAAAATGCTTCCATTGACCACAGTTATTCCTTCTTCACCGCTTCCTAATATATCTAAATTCAAGACCATAGAAATCTTTCTAAGAGCCAACCAAGGGGCTTGAACCATAGCGAAGGAACCTTCAAGTCCAATCTCCTCCCCCGCAAAGGCAACGAATAACACGGAATGATGTTGAAGGGGGTTTTGTTGCAGTTCTCGCGCGAGACTCAGCATCATGGCTACCCCGCTTGCATTGTCGTTGGCTCCAGGAAAGTAGGTGTCTTTGCCCATGCGGCCTAAGTGGTCGTAGTGTGCGCATACCAGAATAAGGCTATCGCTTGGTTCAACTGATGGCACCAGCCCGAAACAATTTTGAACTACAACCCTGGCCTGAATTTCCGATTGAATGTTTAAAAAAAGATGCTTTGGAGGGGTTGTTAATGAGGTATCATACCGCTGCAAATACGGAAACCGAAACGCACGCGGGGAAACACTCCAAGTGAGTTTTTCCGAGGTGATTTCAACAACTCCTCGTTCTGTTTCAGCGATCTTTTCCAATTTGGTCCTTACTAACTTAAGACTGTCTCTAGAAAGACCTTTTGAGGGCATAAAAACGATCCCTTCACGAGGAGCATTAAATGAGCCCCCTGAATAAGCCAAAATTTCAGCGGCATTCATTGGAATCATCTTAAGCTTTCCTTTGTATCTACCCGAGCTTGGATGCACAAGATAATCAACGCCCGGTTGAAGCGTTTTATGTCCGGATCGAACAGCACATTGGCTTGGAAAGGTATTTACCTCAAGAAAAAAAGCTTGGGTATTTCTACCTTGAAAAGGCAATAGACCGATGCGTTTAAATTCCTCCAAAAGGTAATTTCCAGCCCTGTTGCAGCCGCTATTTACATAACCTCGCCCGTCAAAGCTTGGAGAACAAAGCGCGGCGGTTATTTTTC
>Ga0214923_10006664_pt1 | contig 12884 bp, 11 predicted proteins | sample LL1510_MetaG_FD_177993 | JGI IMG/M metagenome (GOLD analysis project Ga0214923, IMG submission 177993) | Freshwater microbial communities from Lake Lanier, Atlanta, Georgia, United States - LL-1510 | ecosystem: Environmental > Aquatic > Freshwater > Lake | place: USA: Georgia | collected...
GATGAAGTCTACCGCATGTTTGCGTATGATGGAGCGACACACCACTCAGTTCTTGAGTTGCCCGGGCTGGCCGACCACGCCGTGGTGGTGGAGAGTGTTTCCAAGGTCTTCAGTGCGTGTGGTGCCCGAATTGGTGCGCTGATGAGCAGAAATTCCGACTTGATGGCTGTGGCGCTAAAATATGGTCAAGCTCGTTTGAGTCCGCCTACCCTCGAGCAACTGGGTGCTGAAGCCGCGTTGTCGGCTCCTGCATCTTATTTTGAGCAAGTTCGTTTGGCCTATGAGAACAGGAGAAATTTGGTAGTTTCGGCCCTTAGATCAATGCCAGGTGTGGTTTGTCCGCATCCGGGCGGTGCCTTCTATTGCATGGTATCCTTGCCGGTCGACGATGCAGATGAATTCTGTCGGTGGTTGCTTGATTCTTTTTCTTACAAAGGTTGTACGGTTATGTTGGCTCCAGGAAGTGGTTTCTATGCGCAGCCGGAAAGCGGCCGACAACAGGCCCGTATCGCTTATGTGCTCGAAAATGATCGGTTGAGTGAAGCCATGGAAGCCCTAGGGGAAGGCCTCTTGCAATACCCTGGTCGTTTGAGTTAGTCCCGGCTACCGTCGTTGGCCACCTTGTATGCATTTTTTTGTTAATTTGGGGCTATGATTCAAGCCTTTGAAAGCATCGGTGCCTATGAAAAGGCCATGCAGTGGAGTGTCGACCATCCAGAGACATATTGGGCACAGGTCGCATCACATTATTCATGGATACAGCCTTGGTCGCAGGTGGTGCGTTGGGACTTTCACAACCACGATGTACGCTGGTTTGAAGGAGCCGAACTGAACATTACGCTGAATTGCCTCGACCGGCACATGGCCGAGCGGGGCAACGCCACTGCGCTCATTTGGGAGCCGGGTGATCCCCATGGGATGCCACGTACGTTTACCTACAAGGAGTTGCTCCATGAGGTGGAACGAACTGCAGCTGCGCTGAGGCGACAAGGAATGGCAAAAGGAGATCGGATCTGCGTATACATGCCCATGGTGCCAGAACTGGCCATTGTGGTATTGGCCATAGCCCGAATTGGGGCCATTCATTCTGTGGTATTCGGGGGTTTTTCAGCCCATAGCCTTGCAGATCGAATTGCTGATGCGGGTTGTCGAATGGTGATCACGGCAGATTCCATCGTACGTGGGGGAAAGATGATCCCCTGTAAAACGGTGGTTGATGAAGCGCTAAACTATTGTGGTGGTGTTGAAAAGGTGTGGGTATATCGAGTTTGTGGAGCTCCAGTGGATTTGGTAGCCGGACGAGATGTCGATGCTTTGGATGAGATCAGTCGTACTTCTGGTTTGGGCGGGCATGCTGAGGTCATGAAAGCTGAGGACCCCCTGTTTATCTTGTATACCTCCGGTTCAACAGGTAAACCTAAAGGGGTGGTACACACCTGTGCCGGCTATATGGTTTATGCGGGCTATAGTTTTGCTCATGTTTTCAGGGCCAAACCGGGTGAAGTGTTTTGGTGTACGGCCGACATCGGATGGATCACTGGTCATACCTATTTGTTGTATGCCCCATTGCTACAGGGAACAACGACACTTATGTTTGAAGGTATACCTACATGGCCTAACCCAGATCGATTTTGGCAAGTATGCGAGCGGCACCATGTAAACCTGCTTTATACGGCTCCTACAGCGATTCGCGCACTGATGGCGGCTGGCGATGATTGGGTGAAACCCTACGCCATGAACAACTTGCGGGTATTGGGCAGTGTTGGTGAGCCCATCAATGAGGAAGCTTGGCAATGGTACCACCGCGAAGTTGGGAAGGGCAGGTGCCCCATTACCGACACTTGGTGGCAGACCGAAACAGGGGGTATTCTCATTGCTGCATTGGCCGGAATATCGACACTCAAACCAACTTTTGCTGGATTGCCTTTGCCTGGAATTCAACCCGTATTGCTCGATGCTCAAGGGGATATAATTCAAGAAAACGATCGAGAAGGCTATTTGGCCATTCGTTATCCATGGCCTTCCATGATTCGGACCACTTGGGGCGATCATGAGCGGTGCCGTCAAACATACTTTGGTGCCTACCCGGGCTACTATTTCACTGGTGATGGTGCCCGTCGCGATGCCGATGGCTATTACAGAATTATTGGCCGAGTGGATGATGTTTTGAATGTCTCAGGCCACCGCATTGGAACAGCCGAGGTCGAGAATGCCATCAACATGCACCCCATGGTGGCTGAGTCGGCCGTGGTGGGTGTTGCTGATGATTTGAAAGGCCAAGCCATCTATGCATTTGTGATTGGTAAGGGGGAAATTTCAGACCCCGATACCATGCGCTCAGAGATCACGGCAACCGTTGCCGAATTTATTGGAAAAATTGCACGTCCTGATAAAATACAATGGGTCACTGGATTGCCCAAAACCCGTTCTGGTAAAATCATGCGACGCATTCTTCGAAAGATTGCCGAAGGTGATACTTCCCAATTGGGAGATACATCAACATTGCTGGATCCATCAGTGGTGGATCAGCTGATTCGCGGAAGGGTTTGAAGAACCAGTTGATTGATATGATTTAAGCTGATGTCAGTCGATCTTGCGCATCAAATGAAGTATGGTGCCTTTTGCATAGGGTCTAAATGGACAGCAATAGGATCACCAAAATTGTTTGTAGGGCGAAGATGACAGCGCCACCCAGTCCGGCCGTAGGCCCAACCGAAAGCAATTGGCGGATATTAATGCCCAAACCGATGCCGGACATGGCTATGAGGAGAAGGTATTTGCCGGCATCTTTCATCAGATTAACCACATTTTGCGGAATGAGGCCGGTAGAAACAATAAGACTGCTGATTAAAAATCCCCATACATACCAGGGAACGACTGAAAGTAATCCTTCTGGTTGAACATCGACAGCGCGACTGCCTGCTGCGGGCTGAATGTTTACGCGAGTCATCAACCAACCCATGAGCAGTACAGCTGGGCCAAGCCATAAGATTCGTACCATTTTCACCAGCAGTGCTAAGGAGAGCACATCCGATCCCAATGCTTGTCCGGCCCCTGCTACATGACCGACTGATTGCAAAACAGAACCGAACAGTAAGGCAGATGCTTCAATGGGCAGCTGGAGTTGGCTGCTGATCATGGGAAACAAGATGATTCCGAATGTGCCCAAAAGATTGACCGTGGCCACTGAAACCCCAATTTCTGTTGCGGTAGCACCCACAACGGGCGCTGCCGCTGCAATCGCACTATTGCCACAGATGGCCTGACCGGCACCCATGGTCCACCGCATGGCTTTTGTGGACCCACGCATGATCAGTTGGGCTGATACCAATGCAATCACCACAGAGGCCAGAATGTACCCCCAGTATTGCGGAGGCAGGTTGAGCGCCTGCCTGAGGTCCATGCCGAAACCCAAAAGCATGGTGGCCACAGCCAGAAGGTGCTTTTCAGAATATTTCCAAGCAGATCGTCCCGAATAATTGGGGGCCATAAAGTTACCCAACATGATAGAGCATAACAGAGCCGTAGTGATGCTGTCGATGGGCTTCACGTAGGGTTCTATCAATAGGGAAAAAACGGCAATCCCGATGATCACAAGCCAGCCCATCAAGTGTTTTGGGGGCATAGGAATGGGTGTTTTCAATGATATCATGAAATAAAGAGGTCTTGCAATTGTTCCGTATCGGATTCTGAAAAATGAACCCCGTAGGCCGATAACTCCTGTAGAATGGGTTTGTAGATTTCTTGTAGGATTGGAATATGAACACCAAGCGAAGGGATTTGTCCTTGTAAAAACAGGCGTACGGCTATTGCGAGGGGCAGTCCAACAGTTTTCGCCATCGCGGTGCGGGTCGCGTCTTCACCGATGATGTCTAAAGTTGAGGTTCGTGATCTGAGTGCCCCGTTGTTTTCATAATCTACTCGGTGGTGCATCACCACTCGGTCGCGGTCGGATGAATCTAGCGACCAGTGAGATAACAAAATGTGTTCCAGAAACTCAGCTGGTGTAGCGGAAATATTGGGAAGGGGGATCGGATCGAACAAACCGATCGACTCAAATTGATTCAAGATTTTATTCATTTGATCCGATGGGTATCCCAGGTCGGTTTTCAATACGCGTTCCAATGCACTTTTAGGGTCTTTGCCGTATTGAGGAGGTAAAAATTCCACCAACAAATCGCGGCGCGTTCGGGTTTTCGCCGGTAGTTGGTAGTGGTTCAGTGTGAGCCCGAGGTGGACCAAAGCCGACCAGCCCTGCATATAATCGGGGTAACGGAATGTTGCTCTTAAAAGGGTAGGAACGTCATTTAAGCCGTAAAGGGTGGTATAGGGCAGGGAATCGCGGTTGGGATAGGCGTCGAGATGGCCCACGCCAGGGACGTTGATCCTGATTGGCTCCCGAAAGATGCGTGCATAGGGAAGGTGACGGGTTGAATGCTGGTAGCGATATTGTGCCGGGCCAGGTGAACCTGCGAGCACCACATTTCTGGGATTCCATGAAAACTTATAGTGCCACGGCTGATTGTCGCATTCTGCTGCGATAAGTCCACCTGTAAATGAATAGAATCCAGTGATCCGGGCACCCTCCGAGGTCAATTGTCCAAGAAGCTCCATGGTGCTCATGTGATCAATTCCGGGGTCGCATCCCAACTCATTCAGGAAAAGAAGGCCGGCGCGTTTCACCTGATCATCAAGTTTCTGCATCTCTGCAGATACATAAGAGGCTGTGAAAAGCGAAACATTCTGTTGCAGCGCCAAACGGGCAACAACCGGATGCTTGTCGGCAGGCAAAAGGGAGACAACAAGCTTTTGATTTTTTAGAAGTTCTTGAAGGATGTTTTCGTCTGCTAAATCAGCCGCAACCGCGCGGGCTTGGGAGTGTCCACGGGCAGCCCGCTCGGCCGATTCAGCATGCAAATCCGCTATGGTGATGATCCATTGGTTTTGTGCCGCGTGCTCGAGTAAGTAGTCGATTAAGTACGTGGCCGACCGCCCGGCTCCCAGTACAAGTATAGAGGATTCTGCCATGGATTTGGTGATTTGTTTAAAATTGTTTAAATTGTCAAGATCATGCTTGGAATGGAAGGGAATCAGGAATTTTCGACAAATATCCAAAGAAACTGTGTAGTTCGGGGGCATCATTTTGATGCTTTGGATGAGCGTGTTCAACACCTTTTACTTTCCGCCCACAAAGCGCTTGCGACGGCCTATGCGCCATATTCTAAATTTTTTGTAGGGGCTGCACTGCTCTTGGAGAATGGCAAGGTCATTCTGGGTAGCAATCAGGAAAATGCAGCATATCCGAGTGGCCTTTGTGCTGAGCGCACAGCTTTGTTTGCAGCAGGTGTTCAGGAAAATGGGGTGTCGGTACTTGCAATGGCCATTGTTGTGGCAAGGTCAGATGGGGCTGAGCTCGCCCCCGCTTTTCCATGTGGTTCCTGCCTTCAGGTCTTAATGGAAGTAGAGCGCAGGCAAAAAACCCCGGTAAAGGTGTATTTAAAAGGCACTGGTCAGCAAGTCTATGAAGCCGATGGTGTTTCAGTTTTTTTGCCATTTGGATTTGATCCTTCAGCCTTTTCCTGAAATTTGCGCGTGATTGGCAATTTTTTTGAGCTCAGCATACAGTCGTTCAGTGGGGAGCCCAACCACATTGGTGTATGATCCAACAATCTTGTTCACGAACCTGAGTCCGATCCACTCTTGGATGCCATAGCCCCCCGCCTTATCGAATGGTTTAAAATGTTGGATGTAATGGCTTATTTCGTCTTCTGTGATCTCGCTAAAATGAACGTATGTGGTTTCAGCGAAAACAGTTTGACCATGGGGCCTTCTCAAGCAAACACCGGTGATGACCTGGTGTGATGTTCCAGAAAGTGACTTCAGCATTTCTTCGGCCTCCATTGGGTTCCTGGGTTTTCCCAGTATTCGGTTGTCGAGGATCACCAGCGTATCCGCTGCAATCACGAGCGTATTTTCCGCAATAAAGGGTATAAGGCCAGCTTTTTTTTTCGCCAACCAAGCGGGCAGTTGTTCGACAGCCAGTTGGCCATCCGGTGTTTCATCGGCATCAACCACCTCTACTTTAAAATCAAAGCCCATTTGTTCCAGAAGTTCTTTTCTTCGCGGGGATGCTGATGCCAAAACTAAATCGTAGGGAAATGCACTGTTCATGCAGAATGATGGGTTAAGCAGTGGAAAGAGTTCATGGCAAAATTAGCGACTCGCCTGAAGGGAGTGAGCGTTCCACAGGCCTTTCAGGCGCAAGCATTCTTCCAGGATGTGGCGTACACAACCTTCTCCGCCCGCCAGGGGTACAATGTAATCAGCGGCTTCCAAAATTTCGGTCGCCGCATTACTTGGGCAAACGGAAATTCCAGCCTGATGCATAAGAGGAAGATCGGGCAGATCATCTCCCATAAATAAAATGTCTTTGGCGTTGATCGAATATTTTTGAACAAGGCGATCCCATTCCTTCGCCTTATCGGCGATACCGAATGAAATTTCCTGAACGCCCAAACGCTCAAGTCTTTTGCGAACACCAGCCGGATGAGCGCCACTAATGACCCAAATAGGTAGTCCCGCTTCTGTAGCCCTCGCCAGGGCATAGCCATCACGCACATGCATGCTGCGTAGTTCTTGTCCGTCGCCCAACACATAAACGCGCCCGTCGGTCAATACCCCGTCAAGATCGAAAACGGCGACACGAATATTTCTTAATCGGGAGCGGATCGAATCTGACATGATGGTGGTTTTTTGGGGCATTGAATATCCGTATTTTGTACGATATTTTTGCTTATGCTCGACAAACATGGAATTGCACGCCGAATCGCTCGTCAGTTGCGTGACGGCTATTATGTGAATTTGGGAATTGGTATTCCCACCTTGGTGGCCAACTACATACCGGAGGGCATGCAAGTGGTACTCCAATCCGAAAATGGATTATTGGGTATGGGGCCTTTTCCATGGGAGGGGGAAGAGGATCCTGATTTGATTAACGCTGGTAAACAGACCATCACTACCTTACCTGGGTCGTCTTTCTTCGATTCGGCCATGAGTTTTGGTATGATCAGGGCAGGAAAAGTGGACCTCACAGTGTTGGGCGCGATGGAGGTGAGCGACCGTGGGGATATTGCCAATTGGAAAATTCCAGGAAAGATGGTAAAGGGTATGGGCGGGGCCATGGATCTGGTCGCCAGTGCCCGAAATATTATAGTAGCGATGCAACACACCAATAAGGCAGGGGAGTCGAAGTTATTGCCAGAGTGTAGCCTACCCCTGACCGGACGCGCTTGTGTTCGTCAAGTAGTTACGGAACTGGGATTTTTTGATATAGATCCGCGTGGGTTTGTATTGCGTGAACGCGCCCCCGGCATTACCGTGGAGGAAATTGTGGCCAAAACGGCTGGGAGGTTGGTTGTTGAAGGAGAGGTTCCTGAAATGCATCTCGACTAACCCTATGGGCGCGACAGACCTGAAAGCCATCAGCATCTAACCCTATGGGCGCGACAGACCTGAAAGCCATCAGCATCTATAAATTTGGAGGAGCCAGTGTGCGTGACGCCCCTGGCATTCAAAATGTCGCATCAATCGTTGAACGCTATGCTCAAGGGCGTGTGATTTTGGTGGTTTCGGCCATAGGAAAGAGTACGAATAGACTCGAGCAAGTGGTTCGCTTCTGGTTTGATGGCAAGCGACCTGAAGCCGCCGAACAGGCCGGAATGTTGCGCGATGATCATCACGGGATTATCGAAAATTTAGTGGAACATCCGGCGAGCAGGCGGAAATTAATGGCTGGGGTTGAGCCCTATTTTTCGCAGCTGTTTGGCTATCTCAATGAGCCTGCACCCCCTGCATCATCCTATAACCGCCTATACGACCAGGTTGTTGGCTTGGGAGAGCTCATGTCCTCCCGAATTCTGAGCGATTACCTTCTGACAAGAGGACTCGAGAACCATTGGATAGATGCCCGGGAATGCGTGGTCACCAACAATACGTACCGAGATGCGCGGGTCGACTGGGATGCCACGCGAATGGCCATTAAGACATTGATCACTGATGAAAATCGCTGCATGGTCGTTCAGGGGTTTATCGGCCGCGATGTGCTGAGCGGCGATTCTACGACTTTAGGACGTGAGGGATCCGACTATACCGCAGCTATTTTTGCACATTGTTTGGACGCGGGAGAACTCACTATTTGGAAGGATGTGCCTGGGGTCATGGATGCCGATCCCAGGCGTTTCCCTTTTGCTCGTTTGATTTCTGAACTGCCCTATGATGAGGCGGTGGAGATGACTTACTATGGTGCTTCAGTGATTCATCCCAAGACCATTAAGCCACTGCAAAACAAGGGAATAAGATTGCGTGTTCGTTCATTTATTCGGCCTGATTTGCCGGGTACCATGATCCATGCTGGTGTAGTGTCGGGTCAGAGCAGCCCCTACATTATTGTGAAGAGTCCACAGGCCCTCATCACGGTCCGCACCCGCGATTTTAGTTTTGTAGCTGAGGAACATCTGAGTTTCATTTACACGGAATTATACCGCTTAGGAATAAAAGTGCATCTCATGCAACAATCTGCCTTGAGTTTTCGTTTCTGTGTCGACGATGACCCCTTCAAGGTAGTGCCCCTTCTGGAGGCTTTGTCGCCCATGCTGGAAACGGAATGGGAAGGGGGATTAGACTTGTGGACTTTAAGACATCAAAGCGATCGTACCGAAAAGGGCTTGCTGTCGGGGCGCAAAATTTTACTGGAGCAGCGCGCCACACGGCTTGTCCAATTGGTACTGAAATGATTGAATGTAGTCTAACCGCCGTATTATTTACTTCTAGCACAATTTTTTAATCAATATTCGAATGAGAGGGATGATTTCTTTTCGGGGATTTATTTGGGGTATTTGTTGTCTGTTGCTTAGTTCGGGCCCATCCTTGGCCCAAAGGCAATGCGGTCATGAGGCACTCTTCAATGCCCTCTTGCAGCAGGATGGATTTTACGATCGCTGGAACCATTCCCGAATGCGTTTGCAACGTTGGGAAGTGGATCGTGTGGGGCATGTGGCGGCCGACTCCAATATTCAGCCGGCATTGTACCGAATACCAGTAGTGGTACACATTTTGTTCCCGCCCGATTCCTTGTATGGAATGGGTGGTCACCTCACCTTGGAACAGGTGCGATCCAATATTGAGGTATTGAATGAAGATTTTAGAAGAATTCTAGGGAGTAGGGGCTACAACCAGCACCCAGTTGGGTCAGATTCCCGAATCGAATTTTGCCTGGCTACCCTTGATCCTTGGGGCGCTCCCACTCAAGGAGTTGTATACGTTCCTTATGCAGGCAGTATGTCCCACACTATGGGCAACGACAGGCCGATGAAAGATGTGAGTCGTTGGCCTACCGACCGCTACCTCAATATTTGGGTGGTGCAGCAAATTTCTGGGGCATTGGGCTATAGTTTTCTGGCCGAATGGATGGATGGAAATCCAGAACGTCCCTATGTGGATGGCGTGGTTGTTGCCGCTCGTTATATGGGGAGCCGCGACAAACAAGTGGGTCAAACGTTTTGGCTGGATGACACTTACGAATTTGGAAGAACGCTGACCCACGAGGTGGGCCATTACTTGAATCTCTGGCATATATGGGGTGATGCCAATGATTGCACGGGAGATGATTTGGTTGCTGATACTCCCCCGTGTTCGGGCTCATTTTTTGGATGCCCTCCCAATCCATCCCGGCCTGTTCAATGTGGGTTTCCCCGTCAGACCGAAAATTACATGGACTATACCGATGACGCTTGTATGAGTGTATACACTGCAGGGCAGTCGACCCGCATGCACAACGCCCTTAATTTTTTTACGTTTCGGCAACAGTTGTGGGATTCAACGAATCTGGTGGCGACGGGATGCGATGATCAGAAATTTTTGGGGGCCGATTCACTCATTCTCGAACGGGATACAGTGGAACTCAGCAGCCTGCTGATGTTGGTTCATGAATCACCCGTTGTTCGTGTGGTCAATGCCTCTTTTCAGGGAGTGTACCAACACCCGGTCGACTTTGAGATCAACAGCCGTCCGTTGGGGAGTTTACTGACTTATCAGAATTTTGGTGTACCCACCAGATTCGACGGCCGGGCGGCTTCGGGGAGCTTGACTTTTGATGCGCCGGGGATATACCGAATGCGTATCGCATCACAAACCCGGAGGGGCCCGCCATTTGTTGAGGCCATTGTTCGGGTAAAAGCACCCGCCTCAGTTTATCCCAATCCTTTCAACGGCGAAATGGTGGTCGTACTCGACCTTGATTCGCCGCAAGTGCTCAATTGGCAACTATTCAATTCGCTGGGCCAGCTTCTCGCAGAAGAACAGGTGTACACCCAATCGGCGATTCGATTGACTACTGTTCCATATCCCCCTGCGGCTTACCTATTGCGGGTCAACTGGGCCAATCAATCCCTGACGTTCCGGGTTGTGAAGGCGCCTTAGGGCTACTGTGCGTCAGTGATTGGATTGAAGTGCGCATCAACTTCATAAACCCGTCCGTTTGATTCCTCCAAAAAGGTCACAATCTCCTGATTTGGACCTTGCAAGTCTGCTTGGGTCATGCCATAAGGAGATAATTGCGCCAACAAAACGGATTCATAAACCTGTTCATTCCAGGGGCGAAAGGCACCACGTTCGCGATCTTCCTCGGGTATTTCCAAACGAATGTAGGTAGTACCTTCTTTTTCATCCTCCTCCGGCCAGGCCAAACCGTAATGAAATCGGGGGTTCATCAAATAAGCCTTGTAGCTGAGGCGCGCAAAAAGCTCATCGAGTTGTATGGGATGCAAGGTAATGCCATCGAAACGGCGAAAATATGATTCGAAAAAGGCAATTTGGCTCCCATTGTCTTGCAGACACGCCATGACGGTCACCTCGCCGGCCCGTACACTTAGACAAAGTGTATTGAGGCTCACTTTGAGGTTAAAATTGAGGCGAGGTTTGGCGTAGGTATGGCTTTGGAAAATAAATAATGAGCCTGGATCAAAATTCTCATAGGTTACTTTTCTCAGGGCCGAGCAAAGGCTGAGGTGTATCAGTGAGAAACGATGCACCATGCCCGGATCTCTAAGGAAATTCATCGATGCGGGTCTGCTTTCGACCGGTCGAACGAATTCTTGGTAGAGCAAGCCGATGCCCAACCAGCACATCCACTGATAAAGTCGTTCAGCCTGAATCCAATTTAACCCATCCCAGCCAGCCGTGAGCAGGTCCGGGATCCCGTTTTGTATGCTTTTGATGCGCTCTTGCAAGTCAGGGTGAACCGGTATCAGAATGTCAGCATAAAGGAGGCTATCGCCTCCGCTGAGCTGGAGTTTTGAGTCGGTCAGGCCGTATTGTTCGATCCAAAAGGCAGGTAATAAGGGCAGGCGGCCTGTTGGGCCATCGGGTACAGGCAATCCTGAAAATATGCAACAATTCGCGGTTGCCATTTCCGTTTGAAATGGATGGAAGTGCGGAATTCCGGTTTGAATCACTTTTTGCTGGACTGGCGGTGAACTTCTGTTTTCTCCCTTTTTTCTGCAAAGTAGGGTTTGGCATTTGGATGGCTGCCATAGGGACAATGACGGCAATGCAAACGACAGCATTGTCCCCTGTTTTTCAGGTAGATTTCCGTGAACACGTATTTGCCGTCCGGTGTAATGTAGTAGTCAATTCCTTCCTGCATGGCTTAGGGTCACAAAATTACATGCCTAAATAATTCCACGGTGTGATGGCGAGCATTTCATCTTTGAGGGCTTGGCTAACTGGTAAACCTTCAATAAATGAATGAATCAACGATTGGTTTGGTGCTTGTCCGGTTCGGGTTAGGTCTTTAAGCCACTCATAGGCTTGCGGATGGCCTTCGCGTCTCAAAATGGTTTGAATGGCTTCCGCTACCACGCCCCAATGGCGCTCTAAATCGGCTTTCATGCTTTCGGGATGTGCATCGATTCGGGAAATGCCTTTTTGGAGGGATTGCCAGGCAATCAGGGTATGCGCCAATGGAACACCCAGGTTTCGCAATACGGTGCTGTCGGTGAGGTCACGCTGCAAACGCGAAATGGGAAGTTTCGATGCCAGAAATTCGAGCTGAGCGTTGGCCCACCCCAAATTTCCCTCCGCGTTCTCGAATTGAATGGGGTTAACTTTATGGGGCATGGCCGAACTGCCTACTTCACCAGACACGATGCGTTGACGAAAATACCCCATAGAGATATACTGCCAGATGTCGCGGGCGAAATCGATCCAAATGGTGTTGATCCTACACAGATTATGGCAATAGGCTGCCAAATAATCGTAGTGTTCGATCTGGGTGGTATATCGATAACGTTGAAGCCCCATTTCAGTGTTGAGGAATTCACTGGAGAATGTATGCCAATCGACCAAGGGAAAAGCTGTATGGTGCGCGTTAAAATTCCCGGTGGCACCTCCGAACTTGCCAGCAAAGGGAATCGCCGACCAAAGGGCCGACTGCCGCTCTATACGCTCTTCGAATACCCGGAACTCTTTGCCCAGGCGGGTCGGACTGGCTGGCTGCCCATGGGTGTGGGCCAACATCGAAAGCCCTTCCCACAGTTTGGCTCGCCCGGATAAATCATGGGAGAGTTTTTTTAATTCGGGCATCAAAACTGATTCATGCGCCTGTTTGAGTAGCCAGGGAATGGCGGTATTGTTCACATCCTGTGAGGTGAGTCCGAAGTGGACCCAAGGCACCAATGATGCTAGATTGGCCGCCTCCAGTTTTTCTCGGATGTAATATTCAACGGCCTTTACATCATGCTGCAGGCTCTTTTCCAGTTCTTTGATGCGCAGGGCATCCTCATGACTGAAATCATTTTCTAAGGATCTGAGCGCCGACAATTCTGTAG
>Ga0214923_10006667_pt1 | contig 12882 bp, 12 predicted proteins | sample LL1510_MetaG_FD_177993 | JGI IMG/M metagenome (GOLD analysis project Ga0214923, IMG submission 177993) | Freshwater microbial communities from Lake Lanier, Atlanta, Georgia, United States - LL-1510 | ecosystem: Environmental > Aquatic > Freshwater > Lake | place: USA: Georgia | collected...
GGGGCTGCGGCGACGGAGTGGGGGACGGGGGCTGCGGCGACGGAGTGGGGGACGGGGGCGGCAAATGACGCAGGAGGATGATCCCCATCGCAACTGCTGCCGCTACTCCGACGAGAAGGAGCACGGCGATCGCCGCACGATTCATCTTTCCCACGACGGTACATTTCGTCTTGCTCGGCCGGCGGCTCCCGCCTCAGTGCGGGTGTCTTCAGCGCCTCTGCTTCGTTGAGCCTCGCCGAACTGCCGTGGCTGCAGCGGAGGCACGCTTGGAGATGAGTTTCCGCACGCTCTGCAAGCTCTTCGAGGCCAGGAGGGCGGCGTTCCGCCTCCGCGTCTCCTCGGCCTCCGTCACGTGCATCTTTTTCATCATGTGCTTCAGCTGTATTCCAGCGGTGGGGTACAGAGTGCCGGCCTTGTCGCTGCACCCCCCGAAGTCGTCATTGTTCACGGCCTCGTTCAGGCAGGCGTTGGGCATCGCCAGCCCCAGCAGGTTCCTGCAGGTCAGCACGTCCGGGAAGAGGGTTGAGACGAAGCTCGTGCAGTTTTGAGCGGCGTTTGAGTTCTGTTTCCGTTGCGAGGAACAGGCGAAAGAGAGCGCCCTGTATACGGGCATCTTGTGCGTCTGCAAGTACCTCACCGGGATCGCGTTGTCAGGGTCGATGGCCGGGAAGCCTTGCATGATTGTGGTGCCGCTGGCGCCCTGCAGCAGCGATTCGAGCTGCTTTAGGTGCTCTTTCGTGAGCAAACCGATCGCGACCAGCTCGACGAAGCCTTTGCTCGGTCGCAACCGATGCGAGTTCACCTTGTGCAACAGCACTTCGTCCGGCGTCACGAGGCTCGACGTCTCGGGAGAGAAAAGGTGCAGCGCCGAATCTTCTTGGACCTTCAACGCGTCGTCTTCGAAAGCGAAGCCGACCGAAAAAGTCGACGCCCTCTTCTCGAGCTCGAAGGGAATGATCTCCGCCGCCAGGTGCGCCCGATAGCTCTTCTCGCGGCTGGAGGTCTTTTGCAACCAATCCAGGAAGTCATGCGCCTTATTCTTGGTCGCCCAGATGCAGACCGTCATCCCCGGACGCAGCGCCGGATCCAGTCTGAGATGGCCCGCGCCGTCTTCCAACACGATGGACCTCGTGGGGGCGTGCGTCAGGAGTCTGTCGTGCGCGATCTGTGCGCATCGCTGCATCTCCGCAGCACGTTGCTCCCGCCTCACCTGCGTCAGGTCGGCCTCCCTTGCCGGCCCCTGGCCCATCTCGATTTTATATGTCCACTCCGAGATAAAGTCGGATGCTCTCCCGCTGCTCCATCCCCATCGTCCTGGTCAGTTTCATCATCTTCCTCGGAGGCTTCGTCGTGGCCTGGGAAGAGTGCAGGAACACAGCCGGCCCCGAGGGGAGCCTGCAAAGCTTCTGCCGGCAGCGGGCGGCCCGATGCCTGGCTTCGGAGCGGCCCAGCAGGGACTGTCACGAGGCGCTGCTGGACCTGGAGCTGATCGAGAATCGCGTCGTCGTCTGGCGCGTGGAATGGGCGTTTGCCGTGGTGGTGGCGACCGTGACCGCCGTCACGACGCTCGCGGCGGGCGTGTCCTTCAGCCTCGCCGCGCTGCTCTTCCTGGTGACCTTCCTGGCGTGCATGTTCGGTCTGAAATGCATGCACAGCTACAAGCAGGCGCACATCTTGAGCCACCCCAAGGACGCCAGGTCGGTGGCGCTGCGGATGCTGCTGGGAGCTCCGGAGAGCACGTCACATGCCTACTACTGACCATTATTTATCCTTCGGGGAGCGCGCGGCGAGCGAGTCCGGACTCCGTTTCTACGGGCCAGCCCTCACGACTCTCAGCTGCTCCGGGAGCATGCACGGCACCAGCGTCACGTGGACCAGCTCCGCGTCGAGCAGCCCGGCCACCACGATCGGGGGGCCGCACGCAAACTTGTTCAGCACCACGGCCCAGAAGGCGAAGGGCAGGAAGACCACGGGGGCGTCCGCCCAGGGCCGCCGAGGCCTCGGCCTGGTTTGAGCTCGTGCCGCGGCGGCAGCCTCGAAGTGCATCCGACATCGCTTGCGGGCCACAAGCGCCAGGAGCTTCGACGGCGTCAGCGCCCATTCCAACAGAGACTTCTGCATCTCGAAGCGCTTCATCTTGTCCATGCGTCCGTCGACGTGCAGACGTGGAGCCCGACAGGGCGAAGACCATGACAGCGGCCTGCGGCGCGAGGAGCGTTGCATGCTTCTCGAGAGCGAGGCGGGGAGAAAGCGGGGAGTGGGCGGGAGGGGTGTTGCTTTGAGCCCAACCAGGCGGCGCGGACGATTTGCAGCAGGGTCTTGGCTTCGGTGAGGGATGTCTATTTTCTCGCGCTTGTTTTTTTGCGGCTAAGGCGTTGCTCGTCACCGCGGGATGCTGCACAGCCGGTTGGACATGGGCGGCGCCCTAGGCGCCGGCGCCGGAGGCCCGGAGCCGAGCTCGTCTGAGCAGTTGAGACACCGGGAGTGTGAGGCCTCGGGACAGCTGCAGGCTACCCGGTAGGTGGCTTTGAACAAATCATTGGTGTACGAGGTGTAGGCTGAAGAGTCTTTGGCTTGCGGGAGAGGCGGGGTCTTTTGCGTCTGTCGTTCGGCCGCCGACGTGGCCAGCTGCTGGTACAAGGAGACGGGGCCGCCGCCGTCGACTTTGACGTCCTTGCCGGCGCTCACCTTCCAGCAGAGGCCACCCCGCGACAGACCGCTGGTCGCAGCCTCCTCAGGCCAGTGCTTGTCGCAGGGCACGGGCGACGTCTTGTCGCCGCAGAGCCCGCCGGCCCAGGGCGCCGTCTTGCCGCTGTCGTCTTGGACGAGCACGTTGGTGACGTCCACCATCTCCGCCGTGAACGTGCCGCTCTTGTTGGGCTGGGTGTGCATCACCACGCAGTCGTAGCCCAGCACGCTGGCGAAGAGCTCGATGGCCGCGTCGAAGACCTGGATCTGCGCGAGGCCGCTGAAGGCCTGCAGCAGCGTGCGGTCGTCGGAGGCTTTGGGGTCCACCAGAAGGTCTAGCGCCCGGGCGGCGTCCACGCCGTGTCGCTGCAGTGCGCCGCCCAGCGTGGTCCAGCCGAGGCCGCGCAGCAGGTTGCGGATCTGCAGGTACCAGAAGGCCAGCGCCGTGCCGACGGCGGCGCCCAGCAGCGCGAGGAGCGTCAGCGGCGACGCCGAGCCGGCGAGCACCATCGGCAGCGCCACCAGCGTGGCCACGGCGCTGGCGGCGGCCGCGCCCAGGAGCGCCACCGTGACGTCCACGGCGGCCTGCGCCGCCGCACTGCTGTGCCCCGCGAACTCCCGGTAGGCGATGACCGGCAGGCCCTGGTCGGCCGTCTCGTTCTTCTTGCGCAGCACGCTCTGGATCTCCTTGAAGATGTCGACGTCGCCCTTCAGCGTGTCCAGGCGCGCGGCCAGCTGCTGCTTCGCGCTGGCCCAGACGCTCTCCCATTCTACGCTACCCGAGCCCAGCGCCGCCACGTCCATCTGCAGCACCGAGCGGTAGAGGTTCCTTATGTTCTGTTTGCCGCTATTTGAGAGGTTCGTCACCAACCGCCACGTATCTGGGGGATTCGTGACAACGACCTGGCCGCAGACGTGTGCGAACTGCGCCATGAGGAAGGCCACGGCGTCCAGCTTGTTGTAGCGCACCAGCACGTTGCCGACGTTGTACCAGCTGCCGGCGCCGGGCAGATGGTAGAACCAGTGGCCGCCGTCGTCGCAGAGCGGGTAGCCCACGTCCGGCAGTGCGTAGCAGCCGCGCAGCACCTCCACCCAACGGAAGGGAGCGAAGCTGCCGTTGCTGCGCACCGGCGAGCTCGACGCCAGGGCCTTGGCGTCCGCGGCCTCCAGGAAGGGGTTCGCGTCGCACCAGCAAGCGGAGTCGTAGACGCTGACGATCCAGCCCGGGAAGGTGCCCTGGTCCTCGTAGGTGTTGACCAGCGCCAGCACGCCCTTGAGCACGTCGACGACGAAGCTGCCGCTGCTCTTGCTGCCGAAGGGGTAGGCCGCGAGGCGATAGCGCTCGCCCTGCCGCGGCGGCCAGAAGAACTGCAGGTTCCGCGCCGCCGGCACGGCGTCCAGCACGGCCTGCGGGCAGGTGTCCCAGACGAAGCTGGCCTGGTACCCCGAGGCGCCGGGCCTGAAGACGCTGGGCCGGCCGTCGGCGTCGACGGGCGCGGGCCCCGGCCAGACCGCGCGACTGTAGTCGGCCCAGGTCGCCACCGGCGGCAAGAGGCCGGCCTTGCCGCTCCTCGCGGCGTACCACGTCAGGCCCAGCACGGCCCCGCCGGCCAGCAGCGCCGTCAGCAGCAGCCAGACCAGGAGCAGCAGCCCGTCGCGGCCCGAGGGCGGCAGCGCCACCGGCAGCAGACGGTGCGGCCGGTAGTCCCGCTCTTCGGGCCAGTACGGCTCGGACATTCTTTACTTTCCCCGCCAAGTCGCCGCAGCTTGGCTGCGCATCTTTCGGCGGGCCGCCTTCAGCCGCAGGCGGCCTCCCGTCGAGCCAGGGCCAAGGCGAAGAGCAGCGGCGCCGGCACCACCAGCCAGCACCAGAGGCTCGCGGCGCCGCAGAAGAGCATGGACGCGGCCAGCGCCGAGAACAGCGTCGCAACCACCAGGACGGCCAGAGCCGCGGGCCGCACCAGGGCCAGCACGACGGAGAAGAGGCAGAGCGCGTACGCGAGGCCGGAGGCGTGTCGCCAGACCGAGAGGTCGAGGTGCTTGCAGCCCTCGGCCGGTCGCGTGCAGACGTCGCCCAGCGTCTGGGCGCCGTAGAGCGTCGGCAGCAGATAGGTCAGGTACGCGAAGATCGCGACCGAGGCCAGCAGGCGCCGCGTGGCGTTGAGCTCCCGATCGAGGTTAATGCACAGCATGTACACGACGACGGGCTGCAGCACGTTGAGGGACAGGGCGCAGCGCGAGGCCGCCCGGTTGAGCGGACCGCAGCCCTGGTCCAGCCAGATGAAGCCCTCGGCCACCTGCATGAGCAGCACGAAGCTCCAGACGAGGCAGACGAGCCTCATCTGCGGCCCCGGGGCCAGGCGATAGGCCAGGAAACACACGAGGAGGCCAGCCGCGAAGCTGCCGAAGGAGGCGCGTGGGCCCCAGCACATCTTTTGAAGACGCGCGCCCGCGTACCGTCCGAGCGAGGGTCTTGGAGTCATCACTGTGGTTTGGACGAGTGCGGCGCCGCCCGCCTCTTCGCCGCCAGCGCCGCCAGTCTCGGGGCGTAGGCGGCCTCAAGGGCGTCGAGTTTGCTTCGCCTCTCTTCCAGCGCCGCCCGCATCTTCGCTACCGCCTCCATCTTCGCCGCCCGCTCCGCCGCTCGCGCCTCCGTCTCCGCCGCCCGCGCCTCCCTCTTCGCCGCTCGCTCCGCCGCCCGCGCCGCCTCCATCTTCGCCGCTCGCTCCGCCGCTCGCTCCGCCGCCCGCGCCGCCTCCGTCTTCGCCGCTCGCTCCGCCGCCCGCGCCTCCATCTTCGCCTCCAGGCCCCCGCTCAAGAGCTGCAGGACGGGGTGAGAGTCCTGCAGCACGTCCGCGGTCTGTCGATTCGCGGCCTCGAGCGCGGCGGCGGCAACGGAGGCGAAGGGCTTCAGACTGCAGCGACCGCCGGTGGCGCCGAACGGCTGATGAAACCAGCGTGGGGTCGTGCCTTCGTGCCAGGAGCAGGGCGCCTTGCACTTGCGCTTGCTCATGATGCGGCCGCAATCCATACTGGCAAAGAAGCTCGTCATCTCTCTCTTTTTTTCAGAGCCGCGTCCGAGATGTCGGGGGGTGTATGCAATGCGAGACGACGACCGGGAGAGGCGCGCCCACCTGAGTGCCCCTGAGGTTGGGCACCAGGCCGAAGCTCTCCTCGTAAAAACGCTTGAGCCGCCCCGTGCCTCGGTCCGCCGGCTCCAGCGCCACATAGAAGCCATCAGCGTTCATTCCCTCGGCGGCGACGAGCGTCGCGCAGGTGAGAACGGCGAGGCAAAACAGCTCCTGCGCCGCGGACCTCGTCCCGGCTCGCGAACCCCTTCTGTTCTCGTCCCGGCCGAAGAAGTCCACGTGGACGCTCTGTCTTGCGAAGTCCAGCGTGACATCGATGCCTGCCTCTTGGACGGCGTGCGACAGGTCTTCTCTGCCGGAAGGCACGAAGTCGAAATCGACGTACGGATTTTTCGCGAGCTCCACGTGCTCCGGCTCGCCCCGACTCAGCAAGAAGAAGCGCAGTTCCACTGCGTGCGGCCTCTGTGAGAGTTGCCGAATGGATACGTCCTTGTGGTGTCTCCAGATGGAGTGCAGCACTGCCCGCGCCGCCTTGGACTGCGCTGGCGCATGCGCTTCCAAGGCCTCCAGGAAGGCATCAGCGGAGCGCGGCGGTCCCTGGCGCGGTGATCTGGTTCGACCGAGCTCCATCTCGTAAGCCCGCACGGCTTCGCGGCAGGTCTCCCTATCCATCCAGCGCTCCGAGCAGAGTTTCCTCAGCCGGGCCAGCGCTAGGCCCTCCTCGCGCAAGCCGCGGAGCTCCGACGCCTCCTTGTGCTTGCGGCATTCCTCCAGGGCATCTTGCGCAGCGTCGAGGATCCGCTGCTTCCGCTCGGCGTAATCGTAGGAGAGCTGCGCGAGGACCAGTTTGACGTCCTGCGCATGCAGCGGTTCCAGCAGCGTGCGCAGACGAGGGGAGTGCACCGGCATGGCTTTCTTACGATGCCGGATCCCGGAGACTGGAGTGGCCGGTGCGGAGCTGCTCCCCCTTTCCCGTCCTTCCGGCCTGCCGTGCGACCGCGAGGTTGCTTCCTCTGCCCGTGACCAAAAAAAATGTCCTACTTCCTCTTGCTGATCTCCATGGACTCGGAGGTCGGAGAGCTGCGGAGGAGTCGGCTCAACTGGACGCCGAGCGAGCGACTCGTTGGCCAGAGCGGCGACGCTGCGCCGGAGGACTTCCGGAAGCGCTTCCGCTTCCTGCACACAGCCAGGGAATCAAGTCGGAAGGGCATCGTCGGGTGCGCCTGGTCTCACCTCTGCGCGCTGAGGAAGATCGTGGACGAAGGGCTGGAGCACGTCGTGGTGCTGGAAGACGACGCTCGGCTGGTGAGCCCGCTGCCGCCGCTGACGTCTTTGCCGACCGACGCCGCGGTGCACCTGGGAGGCGCTCTGCGCACGCCGGGCTGTTGGCTGCGGCAGCGAGAAGAGTTCCCGCCCGCCACGGAGGCGCGGGTGTGGAGCGACCTGCGAGAGGGCCTCAATCCGCTGAAAGGCTTCAGCATCGTCGGCGCCGAGGCCTATTACGTGCCCAACGCCGCCGTCGCCAGGCAGATCCTCCTCGTCGCCGAGGCCCCGAGCACGAGGATGATGGCGTGGGATCTGTTCCTGCGGGCGCACGGGCTCGTGCGGCTGCTCTGGTTCCCCAACTGCTTCGCGGCCAGCGACGCCGAGCACTCTCAGGTGGAGGGGCGGAGGCTGCTCCGCCACCTCTACGCCGACGGCCCGCGCAAGATCGCCGTGCGGGCGGCCGCCATGTCCGAGCGGCGGCAGCTCGCGGCTCGCGCGGCACGCGAGGCCTGAGCGGGGGCGAGAAGATCTGCCGTGCATGCAAAGATGCTCCTGGCCCGCCGCCTTGGATTCGTGCGGACGCCCGCTGTCGCCGCCGCCGCCGAAGACAGCTGGGTGCCGGTGAAGTCTGCGGGCGAGGCAGCGCCGCCGCCGCCGCCGCCGCCACCGCCACCGCCGCCGGGCGAGGGCGAGGGTGAAGCGGTGGCCTTCATCGAGCACGAGCGGTCGGCGGTGACGTCGCATGACTTCGCCTTCGAGCAGCTCGCGCGCCCCGCCTTTGTGGAGCCGGTGCCGCCGCCGCCGGGCGAGGGCGAGGGCGAGGGTGATGCGGTGGCCTTCATCCAGCACGAGCGGTCGGCGGTGACGTCGCATGACTTCGCCTTCGAGCAGCTCGCGCGCCCCGCCTTTGTGGAGCCGGTGCCCCCGCCGCCGGGACTGGAGGGGCTGGCGAGCTCCGAGGAGCCGGAGGCGGTCTCGGCACTGGAGCCTCCGTCTTCGAAGGACGAAGCGAGCGCCTCGGCTTCCGCGGCGGCCGTCGTCGCGCCCGCGGCGCCACTTCTCACCCCAGCTGCCGCTGCCGCGAAGCACGTCGGGCCCGCGCCGCCCCTGAGGCAGCCGCCGCCCTGGCAGGAGGAGGCCAGCTGGCGCGCCGCGGCGCGGGCGGAGCTGGCTGGCGTCGCCAGTCTCCAGGAGCTGGCCGCGGCGCTGTGGCGACTTCGCGCCGCCTCCGCCCAGCTGTCGTGGCGGGCGTTCTTCCGCCGCTGCAACAGACTGGGCCTTTGCCTCTCTTCCATGGTCTGCCACCACGCCGACCTGGTCCGGCGACTGCAGCAGGATCGGTCGATGCGCCTGCCCAGGTGGGCCCTGAAGACCGATGAGCTGCGCATCGTGCAGCGCGCCTTCTCCGTGAAGCTGCATTGAAGATCTTTTCGGAGCGAAGAAGAAAGCGGCGACATGCCCTGCGTTCCGAGGAACTTCAACGGATCTGGTGCTGGGGGTGGATCCTTCTACGGCACACAGACGCTCGAGAGGGGCAGCGACGGGTTGCTGGGCTTCTACTCCGCGGCGCCTCTCATCGCCGTGCTCAGCAGCCTACCCTACGACGTGTCCGTGCAGTATGTGAATAACGTGCAAACTGCCTATGATCTCACGAATGTGCAAACCACCATCAACTCCGCCAACAAGCTCTTCTTCGTCTTCAACGTCTTCCCCACTAGCCCCCTGGCGACTTCCGCAGGCCAGGGCTGGTCTCTGCTCACCGTTTTTCGTCCCGACGGGCGCTTCGAGGTCTTCGCACTGCTGTGGACCGAGGCTAACTCCTACAGCTTCACGGCGGCACTGACCGCCTTCGAGCTCGACCCCTCTGGCAAGGTCGTCGCGAGTGGGCCGACTACTCTGGACATCTATATACAGGGCACCTACCCCACGCCGACGCCCAACAGCTACTGCTACTCAGATGCCGTCGCTTCGCTGCGCTCGGGCTTCGTGTGCTCGGCGCAGCTCTTCGCGACCACTCAGCCGCAGCAGCGGTCGTCGCTGCTGCAGAGCTACGTCCTGGGCGGCGCCTGAGCCTCCCAACGGCCGGGCGTCACGTTGCCGACCACGCTCTCGGCCCAGCGATCTTCGACGAGGCAAGGGTGCCGCGACTGCAGCGCCGCCAGCAGCTCCCGCTTGCCGCCGTGCACCGCCAGGAACGGCTGCGTGTCCACGGTCTTCATGAAAGTTCGCACCCCGTTCTGGAGGCTGAGGGCTTCGTCCACGGGGTTGCCGTAGTGGGCCGCCAGCACGGTCCGCGAAGGCAGCCTCAGCTCGCCGCTGCGCAGCGTGTCCAGGGCCTCGCTCAAGCTCGCGAGCCCGCTGACGTCGGGCAGCACGAAGAAGCTGCGGCCTTCGAAGATCCCCAGCCGCGCGCCGTCCACTATGGAGCTGAGCCAGTGGAAGACGCGGTAGAGGCGGAGTCGGTTCTTGACATCCCCCCGCCGCAGCTCCAGCACCACGGCGTTGGCCCGCTCTTCCTGCGATCGGAGGAGCGTCTCGGCAGCGGAGCTCGTGCGACGCTCCTCGTCGGCTCGGAGCAGCTGCAGGCAGCCCTGGCAGAGCGAGCTCAAGGAACCCTGGAAGAAGCGCCTGGCCACGAGGCACGCCTCAGCCTCGGAGGCGTTCCGCAGCAGCGCCAGCGTGGAGGGCTCAAGGCACTTCGGACAGCTCCGCGCGAGGCCGCCTCCGAACCTGGGGGATGGGCGACCCCACCGTGGTGGCTGCTGCTGCTGCCCTCCCTCGCCCTCCCGTTCCTCCCCTTTTCTCACTCGGGCCTCTCCAAGAAAGGAAGGCCGCGGAAGCTCGCGCCGGCCACCAGCAGCACGACGAAGTCCAGATCCACGAGCGCGACGTCGAATTGATGGCCCCAGTGGCCCTGCTCGCTCTGGGTTGCGGTCGCGGCGAGCGCCTTGCGTGCGGAGATCTGTCTCCGCAGGGCGGCGTCGAACCGCGAGCTGAGCTTGACCGACGGCGAGGCGAGGAGCTCGTCGTCGGAGTAGAAGTCGTCCTCAGCCGTCGCCCGCGCGGCCAAGCCTGCGACGCCCGGCTCTTGCTCGGGCTTGACGCCGGGCTCGGGCTTGGCGCCGGGCTCGGGCTTGGCGCCGGGCTCGGGCTTGGCGCCGGGCTCGGGCTTGGCGCCGGGCTCGGGCTTGGGCGCCGCGTCGCCCCCGCCCAGCAGGGCGCAGCGCTGTCTGAGCTCCGCCCACTCGGCCTCGTCCAAGAGCGTCGAAGACGTTGACGCGATCGTCGCGCGAGGATAGCTGGTCCGCTCCACGAGAATGGCATGGCCCGGCGGCAGCGTCCAACAAGCGTCCTTCGCCGACAGCTCCGCGGCGAGGTGGCTCGGCCTTGCGGGCGCGAGGAGATCACGGCCGTCGAGCACGAAGACCACCCCGGGGTATGCCGCCGCCGCCTGCCGGTCCCGGCTGAGGCGGAAGCCCTCCGGCACCCGCGTCACTGCGGCTTCTGCATGCTCCTCGCGGCCGCCGTCGAAGCAGTCTTTGAGACTTCGGACCTGGCTGCCTCGCAGCAGGCCGTGGCGCGCGGGGGGAAACGCCAGCCGCCGCAACTTCTTCGCGAGCCTCAGCGGCCCCGCGTCTTCGAGGAGGCGTTTCGAGCGGTAGAGACCCCTGACCTCCGCCTCGCTGACGTAGGCCTTGCCGCAGCGCCGACAGGTGAGGTTGCGGGACAGGCAGCCCATGCAGGGCAGCCCGTCCTCCGGCCTCAGCGCACGGCAGTGGCCATCCAGCATCAGCGCGCCCTCGACGCTGCCCTCCGGCGTCACGCGAGCGGTGCTGGCCTTCTGCGTGGCCTTCTTGTTCCAGAAGGCCGTGATCTCCTTCTCGTTGTTGCCCGTGCGGCGCACCCGGCGGGACTCGTTGGCCTGGACGCTCGTGAAGGCGCGCGGGGCTGAGCCGAGCACCTCGGCGCTCAGCTCCCGGCCGCCCAGCGGCTCGCCCATGCTGGAGCGCACGCCGAAGCCGGCGCCGAAGACGGGCATGCGGAGCAGCGTGGCGGCCGCCTTCTTGGGCGCGGCGAGGTTGCCGACGAGGAAGGGCAGGCCGGCGCTGGCGTCGCCGCCGCAGCCGTGCACCAAGGGGCTCGCGTAGAGCTGCTCCGGCGCCTCCGTCAGCAGGCGCAGGGCCCGCTGCAGCCGCGAGTCGGGGCCGGGCCGGAGCTGGACGGATCCGTTCTCCGCGAAGGGGGGCGTGCAGGGCTCGGCGTCGAAGGGGGGATCGTGCAGATCGAACGGCCTCCCCTCGGGACTCACGAGCTGCCAGACCCTCCCTCGACCTTGCTGTCGCGACGGCAAGGGAGCCAGGCGCCAGCCGCCGCCGTCGACCTTGACGTAGAGCCGATGCTCCCAGGCGAAGAGCCCGGAGCGAAGGTCCGAGGCCGGCTCCCCGAGTTCCAGGCTGCCTTCTCCTGCCCGCAGCGCCGCCCGCCTGCAGCCCCAGAGGCCGGGCCTCAGCGGCTTCAGCTGCGAGGCGTGCAGGCCGGCCAGACTCGCCGCCTCCTCCGAGGTCACGGGCAGCGCGAACTGCAGCAGCCCGGCGCGGCGGTGGCTCGCCACCACGCGGCACAGCAGCAGTCGCGGGAGCGCGGGCTCGTGGTCGTCGTCGTCGTCGGCCTCCCAGGACCAGCAGCAGAAGCGCGGCGGCTGCCCTTCGGCCAAGCCTCGCAGGGTGTCGCAGGCAACCGCCCGGTACACGCCGTCGGCCTCCGCCGCCACCCCGGAGACCTTGAGCTGGTCGATGGGCTGGCTCCAGTCCACGGCCATCAAGCCCACCACGCGCAGCACGTGGCCCAGCTTGCCCTCGTGGTGGCCGTTGGCGATGGCCACGCTGACGGTCTTGAGCAGGTCGATGACCTGCTGCCGCAGCTCCGAGAAGTCGCAGTCCACGTCGTTCGCCCGCAAGGAGAAGAGTCGGACCCGAGCCTCGTCGAGGGCCAGGTTGGCTGCGCGGGCGTAGGCGTCCTCCGTGAGCAGCATCTGAGACTGCTCCGGTTGGGGCAGCACCACGTGCGCCAGCGCCTCGCCGAGCGCCTGCAGCGCGCTCTGGGCCTGGAAGAAGGCGTGGTCGTCGCAGACCAGCCGAGGCAGCGCCTCCAGCGTCGCCTGCACCTCCGCCGTGTGCCGCTCCCTGACCCGCGCCGCCCCTACCACGCGGCACCAGTCCAGCAGCACCTGAGACAAAGAGAGAGAGAAGGGTTGGGGGGTGGGGTGTGGTGTACCCTCCGGACGGGCTCTTGGCTCCTCGCCTGACGTTGCTCGGAGTCGTCTGCGCATGTGGCCTGCGCGCGCAGCGGCGACGCGTGCCGCCGTCGCAGTCGACCGACGCCGCACGAGAGACGTCGCAGCGCGTCCCAGTCTTGCTGCTCCATGCGCCTCCTCACGAAGCGCAGCCTGTGGGTCCAGCCGATGGTATCTTCCCTGTCGTCTGGGTCCAGGCCGTCGGCTTCGATGCAGCACAGCTCGGAGAGGTCCAGCCGCTCCCAGAGAGCCTTGGCTTCGGTCACGTCGAGCGGACGCCCCTTGCGAGTCCAGCCGATGCCGTGCGGCTCCGAGGGCTCCCGCAGCCGCTCCCACCGAGCCTTCTCCGTCAGCACGAAGAGCTCACGCTCGCTGCCGTCTTCTCGCCGTGCAACGAGCTCTCCAGGCAGGTCGGCGTAGGCGTAGGCGCGGCCGAACCTGCGGAGCATCTGCGCCGCGGCGAGGTAGCCTGCCTCCTCCAGGCCGCCGGCATATCTGCTGGCGTCCCGCAGCTCTTCCGTGCTGCGCAGCGGCGGCAGCCCGTCC
>Ga0214923_10006668_pt1 | contig 12882 bp, 13 predicted proteins | sample LL1510_MetaG_FD_177993 | JGI IMG/M metagenome (GOLD analysis project Ga0214923, IMG submission 177993) | Freshwater microbial communities from Lake Lanier, Atlanta, Georgia, United States - LL-1510 | ecosystem: Environmental > Aquatic > Freshwater > Lake | place: USA: Georgia | collected...
ACAAAAAAAAAAAAAAAAAAAAAAACAGTAAAAAAAAAAAAAGAAAAAAAAAAAGAAAAGAAAGAAAAAAAATCTAAAGAAAAAAAAAAGAAAGTAGATTCAGAAGATGAAGATGAAAAATATGAAGAAAAAGAAACAAAAGAAAAAGAAACAAAAGAAAAAGATAAAAAGAAAAAACACTAAATGTTATACACATATTTTTCAATAAAAATTGAAAAATAAATATTTTATTTATTAATTTTATTAAATTAATATTATAATTTAATGAAAAATGATATAAAAAATTTAAAAATTCTATCGGATAGACGTTTTTTAAGTAAATCTATAAATACTATAAATAAAAATGATATAAATAAAAATGATATAAATAAAAATGATAATTCACAATATGTTATAAAAAATTCATTATATATTAAAAATAATATGATACTATTTGTATTATTTTTTTTATATATTTTTTAAGCTTAATATTTACTAATAGTTTTTTTATCTCTTAACAGACTATCAGTTGCAAGTTATCTTTTATATAATGATTATTTTAACGATAATGGATAAAAAAATTGATTATTAATCATAATGATCTAATTATAATATATATATAATTATTGATATATAATTAATATAATATGAAACTAGATATCGAAAATTATAATTTAAATTATGAACAAGATATTAATGATCTAACTAAAATAACTGAATTATTAAATTCATTAAAAGATAATATCAAATCAAAATATTATGAACCATATCAAAATTTTCTAAAAAAATTAAAAAATATAATGAATATGTTATATAATCAGTTTGAAAAAGAATTAGATGAATGTAAAAAAAATATTACTCAAAATGAATTAACTGAAATAAATGACGACAATGACGACAATGATAACAATGATGACACAATATCTATTACATCAATATCTTCATATGGTGATGAAAATAATAATGATATTGAAGAAATAAAACAAATTGAATTATTTGAATATAATACAGAAAAAAAATTGGATGAAACTTTTGATAGATTTGAATTTGAATTTGAATTTGAATATAATAAAATTTAAAAAATGATTAATTTAACTTTTAATATATTTTTCAGACATAAAAGATAAAATTCTCTTTCAAAAAAAAATTGAATTTAAATTAATTAAAAATTAAATATTTTATTTATAATATATCTCATGAGAATAACAAAAAAAATACTAAATGAAATAAACACAGATCCATTATCATACGCAACATATACAGATATAAATACATTAGTTGAAATATTACGTAAATTTAATGAAGCATATCATTCTACCGATAAACCTTTAGTAACAGATCATGTATATGATATATTATACGATAAATTAAAAGAAAGAGATCCTGAAAATATATTTTTTAAAGAAATTGGAGCAAAAGTAAAAATATCAAAAGAAGAAGTTAAAATACCTTTTCCAATGGGTAGTTTATCTAAAATAAAACCAGATACTGGATTTTTAGATCAATGGCTTAATAAATATAAAGGTCCATATATTGTTAGTGATAAATTAGATGGAGTATCGGCACAAATATATAATGATCCAAAACTTGGATTAAAAATGTATACAAGAGGTGAAATGACCGATGAAGGAAATATTGGTCAAGATATTACAGATCTATTAAAATATATTGATGCAGGGTCTATCAAGAATATACCGTCTGGATATAGTGTACGTGGAGAATTGATTATATCAAAAGATGATTTTGAAAAAGCAAATACAAAATATAAAAATATAAGAAATGCTGTTATTGGGGTTGTTGGAACAAAAAAAGATTTAGATGTATCTTTTGCAAAATTAATTAAATTTGTAACATATGCTATAATTTATCCCGAATATAAACAAGAAGAACAAATGAAATTATTAAAAAGTTATAAATTACATTTAGCAAAATATCAAGTTAAAAAATCAATTGATGAAAATTTTCTTAAAGAATATCTTATTGATAGAAGAAAAAATTCAGAATTTATGATTGATGGATTAGTTATTATTGATTCATCTAAATCATATACAGTACCGATTGGTTATCCAGAATACGGTTTTGCTTTTAAAATGGTTTTAGATGATCAATTTACTATTGCAAAAGTTAAAGAAGTTATATGGGAACCAACTATGGATTCATATTTAAAACCAGTTGTTGAAATATATCCAGTTGATTTAGTAGGAACAACAGTTACTAGAGCAACTGCACATAATGCAAAAACAGTTGTTGATAATAAAATTAACAAAGGTGCAGAAATTAAAATTATTAGAAGTGGTGATGTAATACCCTATATTATGGAAGTTACAAAACCAGCAAAAGAACCATCAGAACCATCAATTCCATATAAATGGAATGAAACCGAAGTTGATTATATTATAGATTATAACAAAAAAATTAGTCAAGATGTAATTGATATAGTTCAACAAAAAATAATATTACACTTTTTTAGAAAAATAGGAGTAAAATATCTAAGTGAAGGAATTATTGCAAAATTATATAAAGAAGAATACAAAACTATTGCGGATATTATAGGAGCACCTGAAGAAGATTTATATGATATAGAGGGATTAGGAGAAAAGAGTATAACAAAAATTTATAAAGAAATATATTTAAAACTTGATGAATTAAAATTACATGAATTTATGGCTGCTTCTCATATGGATAGAGGTTTAGGAGAAAGAAAATTAAAAGAGATTATTAATAAATATCCAAATATAATGAAAGAAAAATGGAATAGAGATGAATTTATAGAAAAAATTAAAGAAGTTGAGGGATTTTCAGATAAATTAGCTGAGAGATTTGTTGATAATTTTAAAGAGTTTAAGAAATTTTTTAAAGAAATAAATGATGTGTATAATCTTGATCATTTATTAAAAGTTAAAATTATTAAACCAATTGGAGAATTATTCAAAGATAAATCTATATGTCTTACTGGAACGCGTGACAAAGAAACAATTGAATTTATTGAAAAAAATGGAGGTAAAATATCTTCTAGTGTATCGTCAAAAACATCATTATTAATTCACGCAGATGATGCTGATAAATCAAGTAATAAATTTACTAATGCCACAAAATATAAAACACCAATAATTAGTCTATCTGAATTTAAAAAAAAATATATTAAAAGTTAAAAAAGTTAAAAAAAGTTAACATATAAAATTATTGTTTATTTATAAATACAATTTATAATATAAATTTTTATAAATTAATATAAATTTTTATAATTTAGTATAAATTAGTATAAACTAGTGTAATGAAAGTATCTAATAAAAGATTACATTCAGAATATATCGAGAATGATAAAAAGTGTCAAAGATATAATAATTTAGACAATTTTTATGAAGAATCAGTTGATATTATTTGTACATCTAAAACTTGTGTTCATGATTTAAATAATACAAATAATAAAAATATTAAAAATAATAAAATTATTATTAAAGATATAAAAAATCTAAATGATCTTATAAATCTTGGTAGATCATATAATTGTATTTCAACTAAAGAATATAATGGTATAAATTTGAGAATATTAAATAATATAATTGAACCATTAGAAGAATTAAATAATATGATTGGATTAATAGAATTAAAAAACAAAGTAATTAGTCAAATATTATACATATGTCGTGGTTATAATTCTATTAAATGTAATTCATGTATTGATTGTCAATTAAAAATATCCTGTTGTTCAAATTCAAAAGAAATGTTACATACAGTAATCACAGGACCTCCTGGTGTTGGAAAAACAGAATTTGCACGTATTCTCTCAAAGATATATGCAAGATGTGGTTTAATTAAAAATGATAAAATTATTGAAGTTACTAGAAAAGATTTAATATCAGGATATTTAGGTAGAACTGCTAAAAAAACTGCTAAAATATTTAAAAAAGCAAAACATGGAGTTATATTTATTGATGAGGCATATTCTCTTGGAAATACTGGAAATGAAGATACATATTCTAAAGAATGTATAGATATTATAAATAAAAATTTATCAGAAAATAAAGATATAATTTGTATTATTGCGGGATATAAAGAACAAATAGATGAATGTTTTTTTAGAGTAAATAGTGGTTTAGAAAGACGATTTCCATTTAGATATGAAATTAATGGATATTCTGGAGAAGAATTATTTAATATATTAGAACATAAAATAAAAAAAGATAACTGGAATATTGATAATTTAGAATACGATAAAGTAAAAAAATATATTATATCAAATCATAAAATTTATAATAATTTTGCAGGTGATATGGAAACCTTATTAATGAAAGCTAAAATAAAAAATTCACGAAATATTAATTCAAAAAATTTTATATTAAACTATGATGATTTCATATGATGATTTCATATGATGATTTCATATGAATTAAAAAAAAATAATACTACATAAAAAAATAATTATTATTTATATAATATATGTCTAGAAAAAGACCATACAATTCTATTGAAAAAAATTCAGATGGTTCGGATTTAGGAAAACTTATAACTGAAAATTTATTTGAAAATTTATTTGATAAAAAGAAGAAAAAACAAGATGAAGAAGTATATAGAGAAGCAAATCATATTTATTTTAAAACTGATGTTACTGTTGAATCAATTGATACTTTGATGAGATTAATAAGAGAATTTGAAGATGAAATACGAACAATTAAAGCAGATCCATATCATAAATATTTTTGTGAGCCTGATTTATTTGTTCATATTTCAACAAATGGTGGTGATCTGTATGCTAGTTTAATGGCATATGATACTCTAAAATCTAAATCATATAATGTAGTTACAATTGCAGAAGGTTATGTTGCTTCAGGTGGTACTATAATGATGTTAGGTGGAAAAAAACGACAAATACAAAAATCATGTGTAATGTTAATACACCAATTAACTACAGGTATGTATGGTAAATTTGAAGAACTAAAAGAAGATATGCAAAATTCTAAACAAGATATGAAAAGATTAACTAATATATATTTTCAAGAAACTAAGGGAAAAATGACAAAAAAACAAATTGAAGAAGCATTAAAACATGATTATTGGTGGGAAGCCAAAACCTGTGTACAAAAAGGATTATGTGATGAAATTATATAAAATTATTATATAAAATTATTATATAAAATTATTTTATAAACTTTGTGATTGAATAATTATTAGCATGTTGAATAAATTGTTTATCATCATATAAAATAGATCCGCCTATAACTATTAAAATAAATGTCATTAATAACATATTATTTTTTTTATTATATTTTTTAATTAATTTATATTTTTCATTTGAACTTAAACTCTTATCTAATTTTGTATTTTCTATTATTCTTTTATTATAATAATCAATAAAATATAATATGGTTATTATTAATCCAACATAAACTATATATTTTTTATCTATTTTTATAGTTAAGATATATAATCCATAAACTATTAATGAATAAAATATAATTTGTGTAATATCCATATTTTTATATAACAAAGATATTAATACTGCTATTATTATAATTACTGTAATATGTTTTATGATTTCATTATTATGTATAACTGTATTTAAATTATTATTATCTGTTGATCCTAATTTTAAAATTAATAATAACATTAATACTTTTATAAGCGACATATCATAATGTAAATTCATATATTATAATATTATATAAAAATAGTTGACTAATTAAAATTAATAATCATCAAATTTACTTAAATTAATAATACCTGATTCTTTTACATATATAGTATGTTCTAATTGTGATGTAAATGTATTTTTATTAATATCAGATAATGGTGGATATTGTTCTATTATATCATATTTAACTAGATTATTTAATTCTTTTTTTATTTTATCACTTTTACCAGTTTTACCAGTTTTATAAGTTATCCAATCATAATTAAATGGTAATCCTTTTCTTTTTTTTATATAATCTTTAATATCATATAATTTCATAAATTTATCTGTTTGTTTGTCAAATTTTTTTTGTTTATAATGTGTTATATTTGGATAATTTATTAATTCACCAGATCCAGTTGATGCAAATGTCTCTATTGCAAAAATTTCATTCTCTTCCATTTTCATATCTTTTTGTATTTCATGTGGTTTACATAATATTAATTTTCCACCATGTATCTGATATTGTTTTATATTATGTCCACCTAATACATTTATTGGATTAATATTATCATATGAATTTATTGTTTCATATATTAATTCACTTAATTCATATAATCGCACATCTACTCCTGCATTTTTTATAGCACAATTTGTTGCATCTATTGTTGAATTTATTAAATTTTTTATATTATCATTAACATTATTGATATCGTTATTGATATCATTATCAACGATTATTGTTTGTGCAGAATCAATTATAAAACCATTATAGTGTATTCCTATATCTATTTTTAATATATCATTTTTATTTAAATATCGTGTATCACCATTATATGATGAATCGTGTGCACATATATTATTTACTGAAAATCCAATAGGGAATGCTAAACCTGAATTATCATCTGAATATTTTTCTATAATTTTATAATAGGCAGATACAATATCATAATATTTTATATTTGATTTAATTAATTGGCGACATTCATTACGAACTTTATAATGTATATTTCCTGCTTTTTGTAAATTAGTAATAATTTCTTCTTGTGTTATATTTGACATATTATTTATATGTTATAATTAGTTAACTATTAAAAAAAATTAAGAAAAAGTTAAGAAAAAATTGAAAATTATACATTTTATTTAATAAAGCTACTACTGATATAAAAATATATAATGCCTCCTAAATCTGTTAAATCATCTACTACAACATCAACATCTGTTGAAAAAAAATCTAAAACTAAGGTTAAAGTTACAAAACAAGAAGATAATGGATCAGATGGTGAACAAATAGAACAAAAGGAACAAAAACAAAATGTTGTATATGAGAAAAAAAAGAAATCTAAATCACAAAATATTAAAGATGATGATAAAGATGATGATAATGATAAAGATGATGGTAAAGATGATGGTAAAAATAAACCTGAAAATAAAACAATAGAAGTTGTGACTAAATCAGTTGAACACCAAATAACACAAGAAGTATGGAATGATAATCTATCTGATCATAAATTTAATGAAGATGAGCATAATGAAAAAGTAAATAATGATGTAAATAACGATGTAAATAATGATGTAAATAACGATGTAAATAACGATGTAAATAACGATGTAAATAACGATGTAAATAATATTCAACAAAATGTATTAGAATATAAATCTTCGCGTGCTAGATATAATATGAATTCACAACATAAACAACAAAATCAAGTAGAACATTCACAATATTCTCAACGTTCTCAACGTTCTCAACATTCTCAACGTTCTCAACATTCTCAACGTTCTCAACATTCTCAACGTTCTCAACATTCTCAATATTCTCAACGTTCTCCACATAATTCTAGTGGTATTAATAAAAATAGTAATGCATTAAAATTTTCATACAATGATTATGATAATTTAACAAAATCTGTTGTTGAATCTACAGATGAAGATCTTCTACGTGTACTTATTGCTCGTTCTCATAAAGCAGGACAACTTCCACTAAAACGCTGTCTTGAAAGTGTATTGCGAGCTATGTATCATGAATGTACATTTCCAATAATTCCTTCCCAATATCAACCAACACATCAATCAACACATCAAGCAACACATCAATCAACACATCAACCAACACATGATACAAATCATGATACAAATTATGATACAAATCATGATGATTTAATAGATGTAACCAATACAAATAATCAAGATAATATCGTTAGCAATTATAAGCCAAAAAATTCATATAAATCTCAACGTCCATATAATAAATATTCGACATATAAAACACGTGAAACACGTGAACCACGTGAACCACGTGAAACACGTGAACCACGTGAACCACATGAATCACGTAAACCACGTGAACCACATGTAAATCATCAATCATATTCAAATGATAATCAAGAATAATATTAAAATTTTTTATTTATTTATATTATAAGTATATTTATGAAATATCCTAATATTAAATCAGATAAATTTTATAAAGATATAAATAAAATTTATAAAAAATATAAAATACCAAAGAAAAAAAAAACATTTAATGAAATTTGTATGCCAAAAAAATATGAATTACAATTACCACAAGAATTTATATCTGAATTTTTAAATCCAAAAACACCGTATAAAGGTGTTCTAGTATATCATCGTATCGGTGCTGGTAAAACATGTACCGCTGTACGAGTTGGTGAAGGATTTAAAAAACATAGAAAAATTATTGTTGTTTTACCTGCATCTTTGAAAGGTAATTTTAGAACTGAATTAAGAAGTCAATGTGCTAATAATGAATATATAACTAAAGCAGAAAGAGAAATTATAAAAAAATTACATCCATCAGATCCAAAATATAAAGATATTATTAAAAAAACAGATGAAAGAATAGATAAATATTATAAAATATATTCATATAATAAATTTATTGAATATGTACAACAAAAGAAAATAAATCTTAAAAATACCTTATTAATTATTGATGAAATACAAAATATGGTTTCTGAAGAAGGAACATATTATACTGAATTATATAAATTAATAAAAAATGCTCCATCAGATTTAAGAACAGTATTATTAAGTGCAACACCAATGTTTGATAAACCAAATGAATTAGGATTAACTATAAATTTATTAAGACCTGATACAGAATTTCCTGTTGGTACAGATTTTGATAAAAAATTTATAAAATCAAAATTAAAATTAAATGGTGAATATAAAGTTACTACTAGAAATATGGATAAATTTAAATCTATTATTAAAGGTTATATATCTTTTTTTAGAGGAGCACCATCATATGTTTTTCCAGAAATGAAAATTAAATATGTAAAATGTGAGATGTCTGATTTTCAATATGCATCATATAAAGCAATAGTTAGAAATGAACAAAATATTGATACTAAAAAAATAAAAAAAAAAGTAAATAAAAATCTTAATGTATCACAATTACCAAATAATTTTTTTATTGGAACAAGATATGTATCAAATATAGTTTTTCCAAATAAAAAAGTAGGCGATGAAGGTCTTGAAAGTTTTACTAAATTAAAAATATTAAATGGATTAGAAAAATATTCAACTAAATTTCATAATATGATTAATCGTATCAATAGAGCAACTGGTAAAGTTTTTGTATATAGTAGTTTTAAAGAATTTGCCGGATTAAAAAGTTTTATTAAAGTATTAGAAGCATATGGTTATAAAGATTATGCACAATATGGTGAGGGAACAAAAAGATTTGCAATATGGTCAGGTGATGAGAATATGGCTTATAAAGAAGAAATTAAAACTGTTTTTAATATGGAAAAAAATCTTAATGGTTCTAAATTAAAAATAATTTTAGGTTCATCATCAATAAAAGAAGGTGTATCTTTTAAAGGGGTGCGTCAAGTTCATATTATTGATCCTTATTGGAATCTTCCACGTCTTGAGCAAGTAATAGGTAGAGCAAGTAGATTTTGTTCACATAAAGATCTTCCATCTAAGAAAAGAAATGTAAAAGTTTATATATATCTATCAGTTCATGAAGATGATCAAGAAACTATTGATCAATATATTTATAAATTATCTATGAAAAAAAATAAATTAGTTAATGAATTTGAGAGAGCTATAAAAGAATCAGCAATTGATTGTGATTTAAATTATCATGCAAATATAGATCCATCTAATCCAAATGAATATAAATGTGATAAATAAATATTTTATATTTATCAAGAAGATTTTTAACCATATTTTTTTTTTAATTATAAATTAATTATAATTTGAATGTTGTCTTCTCGAGCAATTATAGATAGAATTAAGAGTAATTTTTTATTAAGAAAATTTAAAAGAATAATATCTTCTACAAAAATATTTACAGAATTAAATGATATTGGATCTTATTCTGATTTATTTTCTTCTGAAGAAGAAGTAATAAATATGAAATTTGATAATATATCATCATATATTAGTAAAAAAAATAATATTGATGAAATAAATATGATATTAAAATATTATTATAGATGGTATAAAAAAGATCCATCAATACATATTGTTATTAATTCACGTAAATTATTATGCGCATGGTTAATTTATTATTCACCAAGTATTATTATTGGTAATATTGATACTTATGACAAAAATAATTTAATAATATTATCACAAAAAATAATAATAGAATTAACAAAATTATCACAATTAAAAAATAATGATTCATATGATATTATTAATTTTAATAAAATATTAAATTTATATTCACATTATATCACAATATTTTTAGAAAAAGATAAAATAGATAAAATTAATTATTATTCTGCAGAATGGATATCTTTACAAAAATCACATGATTTGATAGAAAAATCAGACAAATATGACAGAGAACAAAAAGAAATAATATTAAAAAATATAATAAATGATCAAAAGTTAATTAAAAAATATATGGATAAAATGATGAAAAATTTCGATTATGACAGATTAAAACTAATAATAAATTTATCAAATAATATTTCAAAAAAAATCATTGAAAATTATAAAAATATTATAGAAAAAGATATAGTTGATAAAGAATTTAATATTAGTGTTAAAATTTTAAATGATATTAAAAAATTTATATTGATATTTAATAGGAAAAATACAGATGATATAAATACACATATTGATGCAGAATATTTTATAAATCTTATTAAAAATAATATTATCAATTTAGATGATATTAAAATATTTGGTGATTATCTTATAAATAAAATATGTGAAATTGGATCAAAATCAAATGAAGATATACAAATAAAAAAATGGATTGAAATAAAATCTGAATATTATAAAGAAGAAAATAAAATTTATTTAATTTCTGAATTAATGATATTTTCTTTAGATTTAATAAATATTATTAGAAATGAAATATCAAATTATGATTTTTTATTGAAACATATATATTCTTAACTTTTATAATATAATTCTGGATCAAGAAAACAAAATAGTAATCCAATATAAAATGGATATAGTAATCCTAATATATAGAATGATAATATTTGATCAAAATAAAGTATAATATTATATTTTAATATTTGTAATGATATATTTAATTTATAAATTTGAAATATCTTATAACATAAGATTATCGGAAAAAAATATTCAGTTAAAAATATTGTATATAATAGTAAAATATTTATTATATTAAAATCTAAATCAAATTTGATAAATATTTTATTTAATAATAATTGATGATGTTCATTTCTAAGTAGAAAATATGCTTCTACTAATGTTTTAATATGTTTCGATAAATAATTTACTAATATTAATATTATAAGTCCATATATATGATACATTGTTATGATAATAGTTATGATAATAGTTATGATAATAGTTATGATAATAGTTAATTATTTAATATTATTATTTAATATAGTTAATCATATAATATTCAATTTTTGTTATTATTTATGTGTTTAAAATTTGTTAATATAATAGATATTATTTAATATATGCAAAAACAAGAAACTTTAATTGTTCTCGGTATTAATACTATTATAGTTGTTATCGTATTATTTATTTTATTTAGAATGCAAGATAATAAAGTTAGATCATATATTAAAAAATTAGAACGTAAATTATTAAGACCACAATTTGTATCAGAATATGATCAGAATATGATACAAAATCCAGAACAAATGCAACTACAACAAATGCAACTACAACAAATGCAACTACAACAAATGCAACAATCACAACAAACACAACAAAATCCCTCTAATATTATGAATGAAAATAAAAATAATATTAATTCTGATATGGATAGTTATATAGATCCAATGGATGAAAAATAAAAAACATTTATTAAATAATAAACATTTATTAAATAATTATTTTTTTTCTAATATTTTTTTATTATAATTAAATAATAATAATTCAATATCATCTGATAATAATTTTTCTGAATCTTTTCCACCATCATAATAATTTCTATTAAATTCTCCATGTAAATCAAAGATATTTTCATCAATCATATTGTTATCATATAATTCATTACATTTATCATTTAATAATAATCTTTTTCGTGTGAGAATTTTATCAACAATATCTGTTTTTCTTTTTAGATACCATTCATTATCTTCATATATATAGGCATATTTTGAATTTATTTTTGATATATATACATTGTGATTTGTAGGCATTCTATCATCAAAATATATTGCTTTAATATAATCAACAAATCCAGGAAAGAATGTTGATAATATTTTTTTATATTCGTTAAGTGTAATATGTGTTAGATCTTCTTTTCCAAAAGTATTTAATTGTATATTATTAATATTATTAATATTATTAACAATATTTATATTATTATTGCTATTATTATTGCTATTACTTATATTATTATTTATTATTTTAGGATTTGATTGAAACTGTTTACTATGTTCTTTATTTATATCTTCTAATACTAACATATTTTTTTTATCATCCATTTTTCTTTTATGTTCGCAATAATTATCCATATGACGTACTAAATTTCTTTTACATTTAAATTCTTTTTTACAAAAATTACATGTTTTCTCATTTTCTAATGATTCAATGTATATTTTATTTATTTTTTTATTTAATATTTTTATTTCTTCGTCATTATTATCTTTCACACATGGTGTTTTTCTTAAATTATGACGTGATAATAAATAATCATATTTAAAAGTTTTATTACACTTTTTACATTGAAAACTCATATATATTAATATATTATATAATATTCTTATATGTTTTTCGACAAAGTTGTGGCAAATTTGATGTTTTTTCTACAAAACTTGTGGCAAATCAAAAGTTACAAGTATAAACAAAAACAATGAAAATCTACAAAA
>Ga0214923_10006669_pt1 | contig 12882 bp, 12 predicted proteins | sample LL1510_MetaG_FD_177993 | JGI IMG/M metagenome (GOLD analysis project Ga0214923, IMG submission 177993) | Freshwater microbial communities from Lake Lanier, Atlanta, Georgia, United States - LL-1510 | ecosystem: Environmental > Aquatic > Freshwater > Lake | place: USA: Georgia | collected...
AAACATCTACAAACCGCTTTTAGTTTAAATGAGATAGGGTTTGGCTTATTAACCTATGCTTTTTATATTCCTTATATTCTCATGCAAATTCCGGTTGGTTTATTGGTGGATAGAATAAGTATTCGTCGACTTCTAACGTCAATGTCTTTACTCACTGCCATTGGTTGTATCATTTTTGGGATTTCTCATACTTTAGGGATGGCTTCATTTGGACGAATGATTATTGGCTTTAGTGCTGCCTTCGCTTTTATTGCTTCATTGCGTTTAGCGACTACATGGTTTCCACCCCAGAAATTAGGTTTATTGGCGGGCTTAACTCAAGCGCTTGGTATGTTGGGTGCTGCAGCAGGCGAGGCACCCATTTCATTTTTAGTTAATATGGTCGGTTGGCGTCAAAGCATGTACTGGATTGCGGGATTATTTATAATATTAGCAGGTTTGTTATATCGTTATATACAAGATCATCCATCAATGGCTGAGACCAAACAGCATCAAAGCCATCCCCATAGCATTTCCAAATCGCTTCTAATTGTTTTAAAACATCGGCAAACTTGGGTAAATGCTTTATATGCCGGTTGTTTATTCGGCCCTACGGCCGTAATTGGTGAGTCTTATGGTCCCGCTTTTTTACAATATGGCTGGGGATTAACTGCTCACCAAGCGGCAAGTGCTATTGGTTTTATTTTTATTGGTTGGGGAGTTGGTGGACCTTTATTAGGCGCGTTATCTGATAAATTAGGGTATCGTAAACCGCTGATGATATTTTCCGGATTGTGCACTTTTATATTAACCATCGTGATGGTGTATTTCCCTTTTCATAATGCAAACATGGTATATTTGTTATTTTTTATATTTGGTTTAACCAACAGTGGTGTGGGCTTAGCTTATGCTGTTTCTACTGAGTTACTCGATCATCGCGTAGTGGGCACATCGATTGCATTTACCAATATGGCTTCCATTTTTGTAGGTGCTTCTTTACAACCCTTGGTAGGTCGATGGATAGATGCAGTGGCAGGTTCACGCTCATTTGATGTCGCTCAGTTAAACATGACTGACTTCCAAAAACCGCTGTCCTTATTAATTCTCTGTTCTGGTTTTGCAGTACTGCTCTCTTTTGTTGTAAAAGAAACCAACTGCAAAAAAATAACGCATTAAATTTAATTGTTTCACCAAATGAAGAGATTTCATTGAACTTGTGTTTAATAATAATTAAGATGTATTAGATTTAACCTTACAATAACAAGAAGAATAGGTGATGGAATGAAGAAAATAATTGGTATCGTGGGCGGGGTGGTCGCTGTCGGCTTATTAAGCTATCCTGGTTTTGGTGTATTAGCAGAAAAGGGATTGCGCCATCAGTTAGATGCGATGCCAAAGCAATATGGCATGAGTCTTGAATTGACCAGTTTTAGCCATCATTGGTTTACATCGGATGCTAAATTACACTGGATGTGGCAGATGCCCGCTCATTTAACACAAAATGATCAGGGGCAGACTGTCACAGTATCTCCGCAGCATTTTGAAAAAGAATTTAATATAAAAATTTTTCACGGTCCAATCGTATTTCATCTGGGGAAACCTTTTTTTGGCATTGGTTATGCAAATTCAACATTGGATTGGCCAATATTTACCAACATGCCAAATAAAGATCAGTTTTCTAAGGGCTCCGTATTTCCAAAAATCAATCTCCAGATGGGATTGAATTTTTTGTTTCAAACGTCTTGGAACACAGAAGTTCCACCATTTAACTTAATTTCTTTAGATAAGAAAACACAATTAAAATGGCAGGGATTATCGTTAACCAATAAGTTAGGTGATAAAGCCAAATTCTTCGATGGCGTGATTAATTTTGTAGGTTTGAATCTGATTAAGGATAAATCCCAATTTACTTTAACAGACGTCCAATCTGATTATAAGTTCAAGCAAGATCCTTCAAATTTATACACGGGTCGTGGCAATTTGAATGTTGCTGCAGTCGATATACTTGATTTTAATCAAAATAAAATAAAATTAGCTGACTTTGCTTTAAATACAGCATCAGACGTTAACAATAATCAATTTTCTGCATCAGTAAAGATGCAACTGAAAAAATTGTTGTTCAATGATAAGAGTATGGGCCCGTTCGAATTAGATACACAACTGAGCAATTTAAATCCCGGTGTACTTTATCGTATGCACCAAACTTTGCAACAAGAACAAAATGCCTCTCCAAGTTTTAGACAAAAAAATCTTTGGTCTTTGATGTCCTCATTGCCCGAATTGGTGAAATATGGCTTCGAATATGACCTCAAAAAACTTCATGTGGTTCTGGAAAATGGCCGTATTGATTCTTCAGGTTCAGTCGTTGTTCCATCCGATGCTTCAGGTAAAACTGATAGTTTGAAGGCATTGCAAAAATTGGATGTCAATTGGAATATTCAAATATCCCAAGGCTTATTGTCTGGTTGGGTTGCTGAAGTGGTCGAAAAACAAATGTCGCAACAAATGCCAATCGATCAAAACCCATCCTCTGTTGAGGACCTTCATAAAACTGCAGTCATTCGCACAGATGCAAAAATTGCATCTTTGTTGAGCTCTGGGGTTCTTGAGTCGAAGGCGTCAGACTATATAATCAGTATCCATTATAAAAATGGACAATTGACTGTCAATAATAAGTCATTTGATCCCGCTTGGTTAGTTATATAAATTACTAAAATTTTAATGAAATTATTAAGGAGCTTAACAATGTCAACTTCATTAAACAAAAGCATAGAAGAGACTACCTCTTCATTGGCGATAAGTGTTACGCAATGCGTACAACGTTATTTTTCAGAACTTAAGGGTACCGATCCTGTTGATCTGTATAAATTTGTTCTTGAAGAAGTAGAAACCCCATTATTCAGAGCAGTCATGGAACATTGTAAATATAATCAATCCCGTGCAGCTTTAATGTTAGGCGTAAGCCGTGGCACGTTAAGAACAAAATTGCGTCATTATTTTGATGATAAATATGTCGGCTCACGTGAGTAATTAATTTTAAGACCAACCTTGCATAACACGGATAGTTAAATTTTTGTCAAATACCTTATTCCTTTTTTATTACTAGAAATGAGGTTTTTTGCTAAAAAAAGCAGAAAATAGTGTTGACAAACATAGTCAGTAATTGCAAAATACCCATCGTTGATGAGATACAATTTATCTTCTCAAACAGTCCTACAAAAGATGGGGTGTCGCCAAGCGGTAAGGCACAGGGTTTTGATCCCTGCATACCTAGGTTCGAATCCTAGCACCCCAGCCATTTATGTAATACAATTAATTAAACTTTTAATTTCTAAATAGGCAGAAATCATGTCGATGATGTTGTTTTCAGGTAACTCTTCAACCGAATTAGCGCTATCAATTTCCCAATATTTAAACATGAATTTAGGAAATGCACGAGTAAGCGCATTCAGTGATGGTGAAACCAATGTAGAAATTCTTGAAAACGTCAGAGGTAAAGATGTTTTTATTATTCAGTCTACATGTGCGCCTGCCAACGATCATCTGATGGAACTTATTACCATGGCTGATGCCTTAAGAAGAGCCTCTGCAGGCCGGATTACAGCAGTAGTGCCTTATTTTGGATACGCAAGACAAGATAGAAGGGTACGTTCAGCGCGCGTACCGATTACAGCAAAAATTGTAGCTGACATGATGACCTCTGTAGGTATTAATCGAGTATTAACTGTGGACTTGCATGCTGATCAAATTCAAGGGTTTTTCTATATGCCTGTTGATAATGTTTATACCACAACGATCATGCGCGATGATATTCTAGAATATGTGGAGAGTAATTCCATTGTTGTTTCTCCAGATGTCGGTGGTGTGGTTCGTGCCAGAGCGATGTCAAAAGAGTTGCATCATTCAGAAATGGCAATTATTGATAAACGTCGTAGTGGTCCTAATAAATCCGAAGTCATGCATATTATCGGCGAACCACATAACCGACATTGTTTGTTGATTGATGATATTGTCGATACCGCGGGCACCCTATGTAGTGCAGCTAAAGAATTAAAACTAAAAGGTGCTCTGAGTGTAAAAGCATATGTCACCCATCCTGTTTTATCAGGTGCTGCTATTGAAAATATTATGAATTCAGAATTAGATGAGTTGGTGGTTACCAATACCATTCCACTCTCTGCTGAGGCACGAGGATGCTCTAAAATTAGATCATTGTCACTCCATCAGATGATTGCCAAGGCTATTAAACGTATTAATGATGAAGAGTCGATTAGTTCTTTGTTTAATGAGAAAGATTAATTCTCTTCAGAAGCCATATTTTTTCGGCATAAGTCCTGATGTGTGCATTGCACGCATATGCTTTGGGAAGTTGGTTCTGGGATACAATGACCTGCACGAACTTCTTCAATCAAGCTTTTAAGACGAGAAAACCATTGTTGTTGCAATTTCCCCCAATCCTCTTTGCTGGTTTTCACACCTTGAATATCGAGGATGTTTTCAGAAATACCGCTGATAACTGGTTTGTCTTTTTTATTTCCTAAAGCCATAAAGAGCAATCCTTGGATACTCGAATCAGCAAGAGCATACATCAGCATCTGTGGATAGATAGGACGGTCTTTATCCCAGGGTAGAGGCGAGGGCATGCGGGTCTTATAATCAACCAATACTTTGTCACCATTATCAAGTTGATCTAATCGATCGTAACGTAACGCAAAGATCCAATCATCAATATTTAAATCAAGAGCTTGTTCCATCCCTAGAATGCGAAAAGATGGTCTTTTTTTGTCAGTCTCCAATGCAAGATGTACTTTTTCCTGCAACGCCTCACACTCGAGCTCGTGACAAATGTTGTCCATTGAATAGGGCTTGAACTTCAAGTAGGGTTTAAGACCATTTTCAATCGCATGATCGATGAGTGTTTGTAATTCTTCAGATGACAAGGCCAGTAACCGGGCTTGGTTTTCAAGCTTTAACCACAGTTGGTGCAAAACCTGATGAATTATTTGACCCCGTTCAAGCGCATTAAAGCCATGCTGCTCTTTGCTCAGCTCTTCAGTGTGTAAACGATATTTTGCAAAAGCCAGAAAAGGGCATTTTGCTTGACTTGCAAGAAGACTCGTACCGCCTTTTAGTTGCTCCTCATCCTGTAGCGGGATATTGAAATGTTCTTTCACAGGTTCAAGAACAGAGGGTATGAGTGCGGGCGTCTGCATTTCATAGATAGGAAGGCCTTTAGGCAGCAATGGTGAAGGCCATTGGGGCTGTTGCTCGATATGTTCAGCATAAGAGATTATCACCTCAGGTTGCCCTATCAATAAACGTTGGAACATCTGCTGGGCTATTTGATATTCCTTAGCACTGTGGGTTCGAGGAAACGCTTTTTCCTTTTGCCAATACAGGGGTAGGATGCTTGAAAACGATAAGGGTTGAGGTATCAGTTGGCTCTGAAAATGACAAATCCATAAAGCCTCACCACAGAACCCGGAAGACTCAAACCATCCCATAATATGAATACCATAGTAATTTTGTGGTGGCTGATGAATCTCCTCACGACATAAGGTACAGAGCTCTTGAAGCAGTTCTTGCTGTGTAAAACGTTGGATAAACGGTTGGCTTTTATGTAAACGCTCAACGACGTGATAGAGTTTTTGTAAGATCAGTTGGTTGTTTGGTTCTAGTTTATGTTCACCAGGAAAGCCAAATTGTTGCCAACGCTCAGTGATGGCTAAAATCCATTCTGTCGGCGAGCCTTCCAGGGGTAATGGTTTTAAATTTTTCAGCATTGTTGCCCATTTTGGACATTGCCGTTCTATTGCACTGATAAAAGCGTTAAAGGGCACTTCAGGTTCCTGAAGTACCTGATTCTGCTGATAAATTCGATTGCGTAAACTACTTTCAGGTTTGGGGCAATCGATAAATGGGGTTCTGAGTAAAAAACGACATTGGCTGCGACTAAGTCGCTGTTGAGGATCGATTTCGAGCAAAGCCAAGGCATGTTGTATGATCGGGAAATCGGTTAATGGAAGACCTAAGGAAAAGAATATATGTTCTTCTGGTAAGTGCTGTTGAAGCAAGAAGCGAAGTTTTTCAATATGTTGACTTAAATCAGGGACAACCACGCCGATGCGTTTCGCACCCAACCTTCGTTTTTCTTTGATCCATTGTAATATCCCATGAAACTCTTGTTGAGAGTCCTTTGCAATGAGAAGTTTGGTGTGGGTGGGTTCAAGTGCTTGGACGATATCATTCGCCTCTGTATGTAAAATCTGGCTGTTTAAGTCAAAAAAAGATTGTTGTATTCCCAAGGACTTTAAATGTGCTTGAATCTGAATTTGCTGTGGATGAAGATAATCAAAGCACGCCCAAATGATATGCTGTGCGTGTGCAGGTTTAGAATAATTACAGTGCATTAAAACATTGGCAATCTCATGGGGGGGCAACAAATATTTTTGATGACAGACGATACTCACCTGCTGCCAAATTTTTTGAAATTCTTCTGCCATTGGCGTATATAAAAAATCAGAGCCTTGCGGCGGACTCATCGCAAGCGCACAATTTTTGACGGCATTCATTGCTTGTTGAAGATCGTAGGCTCTTGGCACTTTTCCAGTTAGTTTTAAGCTGGTTTTTTTCCATAGGAGCTTAAATTGCCAATCGTCAATCAGTGTAAAATGTAAGGCTTTTGGATGTTGAAAATAATAATCTTGATACCACTGTTTTAACCATGATGTATAAGAGAAACATAGAGGTTTATGGCTTAAACGTTTTGAAGTCGCTTGGCTTAATAACCAAAGAATTTCTCGCTGGAGACGGTTCGTTGGTGTAATTACTGTAGCGCCCTGTTCAAGGGCTTGGATGAGGGTAGAAAATAACATCTTTTAGGTGTTTAATCGTCTGAGGAATCGTAGATATAATAGACTAAAACAGATCGCAAATAAAGAGCTGCTAGCCCCGAAAGAATGGCCAGCCAAAAGCCTATTAGTAGTAAACATTCAACTAAAATTTTAGCATATAAATCGATTAAGCTATGAAAATCGAGAGTTAATGCAAACGCTGGATTAGTATGGAGATAAAATATTAGAAAACCAAGACTGTAAAAAGGAATGGCGCAAAAGGTGGTAAGAAACCCCCAATAAAAAACGGTTCGGCCAAAAGGGGGTTTGGCATGAATGATTTTTTCTCCAAAAATAAAACCAATGACTGAAGCTACAAGCATGGCCAACAATGTTCCTTCAAACAGGGGTAAGAGTTGTTTGAAGCCTAAAAAAAACAAGGTAGCATCTAAACTCAAAGTAAACACCACCGCTAGTAGGCCAAAATAAACCCCAGTAAGTATTCGAGCATTTGTGACTTTTAAAGCTCGATCGGAACGCACTTTAGTGGCCAAGGTATCACCCTCCCTATAACTCCAGTCAATTCTGTTATACAAGCCAGTTATAAGCATTTTCTTTTTCTATATTTACCTGTCTTGGGCTACAAGCACTTACACAAGCTATCATTACTACACTTGCAAGTAGCTTGACAAGAAAATGTGTCATTATATTTGACTCACTACATTCATTTCCATACTTTAACTATAGACCCTTTCTGGAGTTTTTGTATTAAAAAATAACAATAATTTTAAATATTTAGGATTAGGAATTAAATATAGAATAAAAAAACCTTCGTATCAGGCATTGCTGATACGAGGGTATGATGCTTTAAGGATTTAAAGATGGGATTTTTAACAGTGCTATTTAAATCTTTTTTATACTATTCAATATGAATCGATTATGCAGTATTGGTGAGGCCTCAAAAGCGCTTGGTGTTTCGATTACCACATTAAGGCGCTGGAAGGCGAGGGCGCCGTCGATATGATCTAGCCAAGTTAAAACCTGAAGTTTATCGCTGTGTTGTTGTTACAAGACAGACAGTAGCCTATGCTCGGGTGTCTAGTCATGACCAAAAAGAAGATTTAAATCGTCAAAAACAAGTTCTGGATCTATACAGTGCCCAACAAGGATGGTCGTTTAAGCTGATATCTAATTTAGGCTCAGGCATCAATGATTATAAAAAAGGGTTAAAACAACTGCTTAATGACATTTTGGCCGGCAATATTGGTCGTTTAGTCATTACCTATAAAGATAAGCTGCTGAGATTTGGGGCTGAATGGGTATTTTCACTTTGTGAGGCAAGGCAAGTAGAAGTTGTGATTTTAAATCAAGGCTATGACATATCTTTTGAGGAAGATTTGGCCAAAGACGTACTTGAGATTATCACTGTATTTTCAGCTCAATCATGCTAATCGCTTATAAAATAGCGCTTATACCTAATAACAAACAAGCAACTTATTTTTTTAAAGCTTCGGGTGTTGCCCGTTTTGCCTATAACTGGGCATTGGCAGAATGGCAAAAGCAGTATGGGATAGGTAATACAAAAGTTAAACCATCACAAGCTGCATTCCGACGGCAATTGAATGCTATCAAGTGAGTACAATTTCCTTGGATGTTGGAGGTCTCAAAACCGGACGCAATGCATACCCAATTTAGGTTGGGTGCGAATGCGTGAGGGGTTGCGTTTTACTGGTAAGCTATATCCCGAGTGGCTAACCGATGGTTTGTTAGTATTACAGTGGATACTCAAGATTTATCTGATACCATAGCGATAGAAGATTTGAATGTTTTGGGCATGATGAGCAATCGGCATCTTGCGCGTTCTATAGCAGACATGCGTTTTTATGAGTTTAGACGTCAATTGGAGTATAAAGCATTTATGCGAGGTGGCATTGTTATCGTTGCAGATAGATGGTTAGCCAGCGGTAAGTTATGTTCTTTTTGTACTAAAAAAATACGCCGTTGATATTATCGATGCGCCAATAGACGTGTTACCAATGCGGAACCACACATGATGAGATATGAATGCAGCAATTAATTTAAGAAATTACGCCGTGAGTTCCACAGTGTCAGCCTGTGGAGAGAATGGCTCTGGCTGAAGTTGCAAGACTTAGGTGAAACCGGTCTCTACGAAGCAGGGAGTCAAGACCATAGCTACCTATAGGTGTACTGTATTTTAAATACAAACACAGTATTTTCTAGAATTAAGTAAATGCAATGGATGATTTATTTTTTTGATTAACTTGTGACATCTGAGATCTGGGTTTAATATGATAGATAAGAGTTATCTTTTTTAAGGATTAGGATTATGTTTCGAGGTAGTATGGTGGCCTTGGTGACGCCTATGAAGAACAATCAGATTGATTTTGTGCGATTTGAAAGTTTAGTGCGTCGGCATATTGATGCAGGAACCCATGGTATTGTGGTAGCAGGAACCACGGGTGAATCAGGAACATTAACTAAATCTGAAAAAATACAGTTGGTAAAAAAAGCGGTAGATGTTGCTGAAAATAGAGTGCCTATCATTGCAGCAATTGCAGTTAATGCGACCCTTGATGCTATTGATGCTGCCAAGGATATGATGGAACTCGGTGTGGATGGTCTGCTGGTGATGACGCCAGCCTATATTAAGCCGACTCAGGAAGGTTTGTATGCCCACTTTAGTCAGCTGGCACATGCCATACCACTGCCTATTATTTTATACAATGTCCCCAGTCGAACAGCGGTTGATTTGTTGCCCGAAACGGTTGCACGCTTGGCGGAGATTTCTAATATTGTCGGCATTAAAGAAGCCACTGGACAAATGCAGCGTCTACAACAATTACTTCGTTTATGTGAACATCGCATTGATATATTAAGTGGTGATGATACCACTTGTGCTGCTTGGCTGATGGCCGGTGCCCAAGGTGTCATTTCTGTAACGGCAAATGTGGTGCCCCAGCAAATGGCTAAATTGTGTGAAGCGGCTGCGGATGGTGAGCACGCAGCTTGTTTGAAAATTCAGGAACAATTAAGTTCCTTGCATGATATGTTGTTTGTTGAAACCAACCCAATTCCGGTGAAATGGGCACTACATCGCTTAGGGATGATGAGTGATGAAATTCGTTTACCTATGACCATTTTGTCGTCATCGTATCATCAACCCTTAGAAGAGTTGATGCAAAAATTAAATTTGTACTAAAAGAGGGGATAGGGGTGTTTAAAGTTGTTGGTGTAGTTTTAGGGTGTTTTATTTTAGTGAGTTGTGCGGTTCCATACTCTTCGAGTAATACCAAAGGATATCTGAAGAGTCAAAATGGTCCGAAGTTGGTTGTTCCGCCACCACTGCAGCAAGATGAAATTAGTTCTTTTTATGAACTACCTAATGCAGAGGGAAACAAGAGGGTGGATATTCGCCCCTAAAGAGCTATTATGACCTTAACAGAGAAACAAAAGCTAAAACTGGAACGCGATAATTGTAGTTTGATTTCTAAGCGTTTGATTGAAGCGCAAAGAAAAATCACTATTTTGGATGCCATCAAATGGACGGATGACATTCAGGAAGATTTTTTTAATCATCATTTCAAAAGATTACCCAGTATTGATAAAGATTATTATGATATGATGCCTTTGCCTTTCAACTCCACGGACAAGATCGCAGAGTTTCAATTGATTATTCGTGATACTATCAATAAGTTTGGTAGTTTCTCTGCATTTACGCGTTTGATTACTGAGCGCTGTCTAGAATATATTCGGGCATTACAAATGCTTGAGGTGCGAGGTACGCCGCAATTTTCAGAAATTGCTATTGAGTTATATGGCAGTCCTAAAGATTCTTTTTATATGGGTGGCCCTCAGTTAATTGATATGGGAACCTTGTTATTTGATTTACTGACCTCGTTAGATAATCAGTTGCAAAATCAAGTGGATGAAAAAAAATATACTGCGGAAGAATCCAGAGATATTTTGCAAAAAAGATTAAATAACTATTTTGTCGGTTATGAAAATGGCGTCAGGGTCATGGTCAGTGACGGAATTCTGGCAGATGCATCAGCCGGATCAGATACTATCAAACTTAAAGAAGGCGTGATGTTTAGTGACAGGGATCTCCGTTGCCTTGAAGTTCATGAAGGCTGGGTGCATGTGGGCACCACTCTCAATGGTTCTTTGCAACCCTATTGTGACTTTTTAAGTAAGGGCTCGCCTTCTTGTAGTGTCTTGCAAGAAGGGCTTGCTGTTCTTAATGAGGTCATTACATTTTCATCATATCCAAGTCGGTTGCGTAAAATCACCAATCGTGTGATTGCTATGAACAAAGTTATGGATGGTGCTAATTTTATTGATATTTTTAATTATTTTTGTGATTGTGGTTTCTCAGAAAAAGAGAGTTATCACCATAGCGTGCGAATTTTTCGTGGAAGCTTGCCTGATGGGCAGCCATTTACCAAAGATTTAACCTATGCACGAGGATTTGTATCTGCTTTTAATTTCATTATGTATGCCATGGCAGAACATCAAGTTGATGTCCTAGAATTGCTGTTTGTGGGCAAACTTACACTTGAAGATATTCCTTTATTAATTGAATTAAGAGATGTGGGACTGTTAGAGAGACCGAAGTTTATACCTATACAGTTTAGTGATCAATCGGGTTTAAGTTCTTGGGTGGCCACATTTTTATATTTAACCAAGTTTGATTTTGCTGAAATACAGAAGAACTTTAGGTTCTTGTTGCCTGCTAAGTAGCTTTGCAACAGTCTATTTTTTAGATACAATGTATGTTATCTGTTAGGAGGAGCATATGCAGCGTTCTAAGTTAGCCATAGGCGTATTTGATTCAGGTATGGGGGGGTTAACCGTCTTAAGTGCTTTGCGTCAGGTGTTGCCTTCAGAAAACTTTATTTATTTAGGCGATATGGCCCGCTTACCCTATGGGACCAAAAGTCCTGCGACAGTCCAGCAATATGCCACACAGATGACGCGTATTTTGGTTGAAAAAGAAATTAAAGTATTGGTAATTGCTTGCAATACCGCCACTACCGCAGCTCAAGAGCATCTACAACGATTATATCCCGATATCTTGGTGATAGGGGTCGTGCAACCTGGCGCCCAAGAAGCCGTTCGTGCTTCTAAACAGGGCCATATTCTGGTCCTGGCTACTGAAACGACAATTGCATCTTGCGCTTATCATCGGGCTATTTTACAGCATTTTCCCAATGCCTCTATCGAAGGTCGTGCGTGTAGCTTGCTGGTATCATTGGCAGAAGAGGGAATTATTAACCATGAGATTACACGTCTGACCTTGCAACATTATCTGCAAGACACGAAACCTTATGACACGGTTTTGTTGGGGTGTACCCACTTTCCCGTATTTGAACCTACCTTAGCCAAGATGATCCCCCATATTAAGATTGTTGATTCAGCCCTTGCAACTGCTGAAATGGTCAGACACGCATTGATACAAAAACAATTGCTCAATACGCAAACCAAAGGACAGGCCTCTTATTTAGTAACCGATGGTGTGGATAGATTTTGTCGTATTGGAAAGATATTTCTTCAAGAACATATTTCACCTGAGTTTGTGCAATTGATTGATGCCTAGACAGGTCTTTGCAACAAAGACTTGGCGGCCTGAGCAGGGCTCATTTTGTTTTCTAAAACTTGATAGACGGCTCGAGAAATAGGCATGTCAACATGATATTGTTTAGCCAATTGATAGACTTGTTTGGCATTGTGTAAGCCTTCTACCACCTGTTGTATTTCTTCTGTGGCGCGCGCAATGGAAGAGCCTTTTCCTATCAACAACCCAAAACGACGATTCCTCGATTGATTGTCGGTGCAGGTCAGCACCAAATCACCAAGGCCTGCAAGACCATGAAAGGTTTCTTCATCGGCGCCTAAAGCGCGACCCAATAAAGTCATTTCTGCAATGCCGCGCGTAATGAGAGCTGCTCTTGAGTTGGCGCCATATTCTAAACCATCACTGATGCCACAGGCAATGGCAAGCACATTTTTTACCGCGCCGCACAACTGAACCCCAAGAATATCACAAGAG
>Ga0214923_10006670_pt1 | contig 12881 bp, 13 predicted proteins | sample LL1510_MetaG_FD_177993 | JGI IMG/M metagenome (GOLD analysis project Ga0214923, IMG submission 177993) | Freshwater microbial communities from Lake Lanier, Atlanta, Georgia, United States - LL-1510 | ecosystem: Environmental > Aquatic > Freshwater > Lake | place: USA: Georgia | collected...
CTATGTTAATGGCACGATTGAAAAAATTTCTGTAAGCCTTCTTAAAATAGGCGATGTACTTGAAGTTAAACCTGGCGAAGCTTTTCCGGCAGACGGAAAAATTACCTTTGGCGCTACAAATGCTGATGAAGCTTTACTCACAGGCGAATCTGCTGCTATTAGAAAGGCACTTCACGCCAAAATTATTGCAGGTAGTTTTAATTTAACTAATCCTATTCGTATGCAAGTTGAACTTATAGGACAAGAGACGCGCTATGCGAAGATTGTTCGTCTTATGGAAAAAGCATCTACAGATAAACCCCGCTTAGCTTTAATGGCTGATCGTATTGCTAAACATTTTTTATTGGTAGTAATATTGCTGGCTTTTGGTGTTGGTATTTATTTTTGGCAATTTGATCATGCAAAAGCGATTTTGGCAGCAGTAGCCGTCTTGATTGTGACATGTCCTTGTGCATTATCTCTTGCTACGCCTGCTGCAATGTTAAGCATGTCAGGGTTTTTAGCAAAGCAAGGAATTTTGGTACAAAGAATGCAAGCACTAGAAGCTTTAACCCAAGTGAATACAATAGTGTTTGATAAAACTGGCACGTTAACGAATGATCAGATCTTCATTGAAAAAATAGTTACAAATAACAGGATGACAGAAAAAGAAGCTTTGACTATTGCAGCATCTTTATCTTCTTCTTCGTTACATCCAGTATCCAAAGCTTTTATGCATGCCAGTCAACCGGATCACACTTTAAAGATTGAAAAAATAGAAGAGGTGAGCGGCGGTGGATTATTAGCTACAACATCTTTAGGCCACTTCAAGTTAGGATCGCTTGCTTTTTGCGGACTCACCGGCGATGAATTTCATCATTTGAAAGAAGAGCAATTACAGGTGCATTTAATGTGCGATAAAAATTGGGCGGCTAGTTTTATGATGACAGAGTCAATTAAAGAATATGCGCTTCAATCAATCGAAGCATTAAAGCAACAACATTTAAATATTGAAATTTTATCAGGCGACAAATTGTCCTCAGTTAAAAGAGTTGCTGATCAATTATCCATAGAAAATATTAAAGGTCAGTGTTCACCTGAAGATAAATTAAAACATATTCAATTATTACAATCGCAAGATTCTAAAGTGCTTATGGTAGGCGATGGATTAAATGATGGACCTGTATTAGCTTTCGCGCATGCCTCAATTGCTTTAGGTCAAGGTGCGCCTTTATCTCAAGCACAATCGGATTTCATCATTCTAAAAGGTGAGCTCCATCTTATTCCTAAATTGATAGAGCAAGCCAAGCGTACGATGAAAATTATTAAGCAAAATTTACTTTGGGCAGCTTTATATAATCTCATTTGCATCCCTTTAGCTGTGATGGGATTTTTACCGGCATGGCTTGCAGGATTAGGTATGGCATTAAGCTCACTGTTTGTAATTTTGAATGCATCGAGACTAGCCTTTTAATCTGAATAAAAAGACTTATACTCAAAATCTATGGATATTCTTTATTTGCTCGTTCCCATTTCCGTTATGCTAGTGCTGGTTATTCTTGTGGGCCTTTGGTGGGCTGTCCATAGCGGACAGTTTGACGATACTGAAAAAGAAGGCGAACGCATATTGCACGACGATTGATCTAAGTCAAATCCCCATTCTCGAAAGTTTGAGAAACTTCAATGTATTAATCAATATGTTGGGGAAGGTATGAACGCGAAAGCAAATTTAGCGACGATTTATGATGATGGTGTCATAAGACAATTTTCAATTATGGCAGTCGTATGGGGTGTGGTAGGCATGCTTGTGGGTGTGGTGATTGCAGCCCAACTCGTATGGCCAGAACTTAATCTCGGCCTTCCTTGGACATCATTTGGCCGTCTTCGTCCGCTTCATACTAATGCAGTGATTTTTGCTTTTGGTGGTTGCGCCCTTTTTGCTTCTTCTTATTATGTGGTTCAAAGAACCTGTCAAACACGTTTATTTGCAGGTAAGTTAGCCTCATTTACTTTTTGGGGTTGGCAAGCCGTCATTCTCGCCGCAGCTATTTCGCTACCTTTGGGTTATACCTCAGGCAAAGAGTACGCTGAACTTGAATGGCCTATTGATATTTTGATCGCTATTGTTTGGGTGTCATATGCCATCGTATTTTTTGGCACAATTGCAAAAAGAAAAATTAAACATATTTATGTGGCGAATTGGTTTTACGGTTCTTTCATTATCACAGTGGCATTGCTTCATATCGTAAATAGTGCCGAGATTCCTGCAGGCTATATGAAATCTTACTCAGCTTATGCAGGCGTTCAAGATGCTATGGTCCAATGGTGGTATGGACATAATGCGGTAGGCTTTTTCTTAACCACAGGTTTCTTAGGAATGATGTATTACTTCGTACCTAAACAAGCTGAGCGTCCTGTGTATTCATATAGCTTGTCTATTGTCCATTTCTGGGCACTAATTTTTACTTATATGTGGGCAGGTCCCCATCATCTTCATTACACCGCATTGCCTGATTGGGTCTCTTCACTGGGGATGGTGTTCTCACTCATTTTATTCGCACCAAGTTGGGGTGGCATGATCAACGGCATTATGACGCTTTCCGGTGCTTGGCATAAATTGCGCACCGATCCTATTTTAAGATTTTTAATTGTGTCTTTATCTTTTTACGGCATGAGCACTTTTGAAGGCCCAATGATGTCGATTAAAACAGTGAATGCGCTATCTCACTATACGGATTGGACTATAGGTCATGTGCATTCAGGAGCACTGGGTTGGGTAGGTTTGGTATCTATGGGGACACTTTATTTCTTAGTGCCTCGATTATTTGGCCAAAAAGAAATGTATAGCATGAAAGCAATTGAGCTTCATTTTTGGATGGCAACAATTGGCATCGTTCTCTACATCACAGCACTTTGGATTGCCGGTGTGATGGAAGGTCTCATGTGGAGAGCAATTAATCCAGACGGCACACTTGCTTATACATTTATTGAATCAGTAAAAGCAAAACATCCTTACTACATCATTCGTTTATTAGGTGGACTTTTATATCTAGGCGGTATGTTGGTGATGCTATGGAATGTGATTAAGACAGCGACTAATGGCAAGCCAACAAATATTTTAATTCCTGCTGTTAAAGCTCACTAAGGAAAAAAACATGGCAAAAGAAAATAAAAAATTAGATAAAGAAAGCTCAGGGTTTAGTCACGAGACGATCGAAACAAATAACTTTCTTATGATCATTTTAATTTTAGTGGTAGTGGCATTTGGCGGTATTGTGGAAATTATTCCGCTTTTCTATCAGAAATCAACCACTGAACCCATTAAAGGTCTTCAACCATATACAGCGGTGCAACTTATGGGTCGCGATGTTTATATCAGTGAAGGTTGTTATAACTGTCACTCACAAATGATTCGCCCTTTCCGGGCTGAGACGCTTCGTTACGGACACTACTCAGTCGCAGGGGAGTCTGTTTATGACCATCCATTTCAATGGGGCAGTAAACGAACAGGCCCTGATCTAGCTCGCGTAGGTGGAAGATATAGTGATGAATGGCATCGTGTTCATTTAAATAATCCAAGAGATTTAGTACCAGAGTCGATCATGCCAGCATATCCATGGCTTGAAAAAACAGAAGTAGATTCAACCGTTGTGGCGCAAAGAATGAAAGCCTTAAGAATGGTAGGCGTGCCATATACCGATGAAGATATTAAGGGTGCAGCGGATGCAGTCAAAGGCAAAACAGAACTTGATGCGCTGATTAGTTATTTACAAGTACTTGGCATAAATCTTAAATAAGGATTTTGATGGACATCAATGAATTAAGAACAATCGCTACCGTAGGAAGCTTTATTTTATTTGTGACGATTCTCGTTTGGTCATGGACTAAGCGTAATAGCCAAGATTTTAAAGAAGCTGCAAACTTGCCCTTTGTGGAAGAAGCAAAACCCATAAGACAGAAAAAAATAATCGCTAAAAAAGGTAAAAGAAAATGAACGATTTTGTAAATGACTTTTGGCCAATATTTATTAATGTAATATCGCTCGGCGGTATTTTAGGTTGCGCGTTACTTTTATGGAAAACAAGTACAACCAAAAAAACGCAAAGTAAAGACGGTACAAGTGGCCACGTGTGGGATGAAGATCTTAGAGAGATGAATAATCCTCTACCAATATGGTGGGTGCGTCTATTTGCGATTACGATTGTATTTAGTTTAGTTTATTTAATTTTGTACCCAGGACTCGGAGGATATGATGGGCTACTTGGCTGGACCAAAAATAAACAATATGACAAAGAAATGGCGGAAGCTAATAAAGCGCTTGAACCTATCTATGCAAAATATGCAGCGATGTCGATTGAAGATTTATCAAAAAACGAAGATGCCAAAGGTATTGGCCAGCGCTTATTCTTAAATAATTGTGCTCAATGCCATGGCTCTGATGCTCGGGGTTCAAAGAGCTTTCCTAACTTAACCGATCACGATTGGCTTTATGGCGGATCACCTGAAAAAATTAAAGAAACCATCACGAATGGTCGCATAGGTGTAATGCCTCCTATGGCAGTTGTCGTTGGTAATGAAGAAGATATTAAAAATGTAGCTCATTATGTATTGAGTTTATCTAATAGTACGCATGATACAAAGCGTGCTGAATTAGGAAAAACAAAATTCACAACAATTTGTGCAGCATGTCACGGACCAGATGGCAAAGGCAATCAACTCATAGGCGCACCTAATTTAACTGACAATATTTGGTTACATGGTGCAGGCGAGATGAATATTATTAAACGTATTCATGAAGGTAAAACAAATCAAATGCCATTATGGCAAGCGAAATTTTCTCCAGAGCAAATTCATGTGCTCGCAAGTTATGTTTGGGGACTATCAAATCAGTAATTTTTTAGAAGCGTTTTAATGAGCTTAGCTAAATCAAATCGACCTCTTCCAAAAGAAGAGGTCATTTCGCTTTATAAGTCGCAGGGAAAAATTCAGCCAAGAGGTGTTGAGGGTTACTTCTCAAAACTTCGTTGGCTTATGGTGTGGGTTACGCAAATTTATTTTTACGGGATGCCATGGCTTGAATGGGGAGGTCGGCAAGCGCTTCTCTTTGATTTAGATGGCAAACGTTTTTATATTTACGGATTAGTTTTATATCCGCAAGATCTGATATATCTCACTGCAATTCTTATTATTGCTGCTCTATCTCTATTTCTTTTCACCGCGGTGGCAGGAAGATTGTGGTGCGGCTTCACTTGCCCTCAAACAGTTTATACAGAAATTTTTATGTGGATTGAATCAAAAATTGAAGGCAATCACATGGCAAGAAAAAAATTAGATGACATGCCATGGACGCCGAAAAAATTTGGCATTCGAACTAGTAAACATGTTGCGTGGGTACTTTTTGCATTTTGGACTGGATTTACTTTTGTAGGATACTTCACACCTATTCGTGATTTATTTACTGAAGTCAGATACCTCACTGCAGGACCATGGGATACTTTTTGGATATGTTTTTATACTTTTGCAACTTATGGCAACGCAGGCTTCATGAGAGAGCAAGTATGTAAGTACATGTGCCCTTATGCAAGATTTCAAAGTGCAATGTTTGATAAAGATACGTTGGTTGTAAGTTATGACAAAGAGCGTGGTGAGCCTAGAGGAGGAAGATCTTCACATATCGATCATCAAGCGCTTGGCGATTGTATTGATTGCCATATCTGCGTGCAAGTATGTCCTTCAGGAATTGATATCCGTGAAGGACTTCAATATGAATGTATTAGTTGTGGTGCTTGTGCTGATGCGTGTGATTCAGTCATGGATAAAGTAGGTTATGCACAAGGGCTTATTAAATTTACAACAGAAAATGCATTAATTAATCGATGGTCTAAAAAAGAAATGATCAAGCGTGTTTTTAGAGCGCGCGTACTCATTTATGGATTGGCACTATTAGTAATTATTGGCGGTGTTTTATGGAGCCTTACATTTAGAAATTCTTTCAGAATTGATATCGTAAGAGATCGGGGCATGATGGCAAGATTGGTAGATGGTGGCATGCTTGAGAATGTATATCGATTAAATATTATGAATGCACTTGAGAAAGGCCAGCATTATAAAATTAGTGTAGAAGGCATTAATCACATCGTCGTTGATTCAGATAATTTAGAGCCTAATAAAACAATTGCTATTAAAGCTACTGAGTCAAGATGGGTTCCTGTGAGAGTTGAAATTCCAGATGGCGATGAAAAATCAGGCCCCCATAAAATTATATTTAAGATAGAGTCAGAAGAGACGCATGAAATAGTTAAAGAAAAATCGACATTTATCGTGCCGAAAGATTAAGGATAAAACATGGACAATCAAGAAGATAAAATTTGGTGGAAAAATGGATATGTGTGGCTTATTTTAAGCGGACCATTTATTGTTGTCATTGCTTCCTTCGTCACTTATTATTTGGCAGTATCAAGACCTGATGCTGTGATTGATAATTATTATCAAAAAGGGGTTGAGATTAATAAAACTCTTAATGAAGAACGAGATGCAATGGCACCTGCGACACAAGCACGAAATCATGCTCAAACAGGCATCAAACCTAAGGCAAATTAGTAGCTAACCGTAGTTGCAATATTAAGATCCCGTAATTTTTTTGCAATATCCTCGAGTGCAGCTTCACTGATACGACCTAAACTTTTTGCTTGAGGTTGTAAGGAAGGTCTTGCTAATCCATAAAGATGGACGCCTTGAATATCGTTTTGAACCTCTTTGACTAATTTTATATAAGCATCAATATCTTCTTCGCTTGGACCATTTCCATCGATAGTGAAAATGCATGTTTGTACAAAAGTGGGACAAGTTTTTGCACTGTTTTGTAGTCGTTCTAATATTTGATTTGGCTTTAGATTGACCTGATTAATTTTTTTGATGCTTGTTTCAGTCGCGGCATCTACTTTGAACCAAACCTCACCGTTCATTTCTTTTAGCATTTCAACACTATTAATGACAGATGCTTGATGCATTAAACTGCCATTAGTAATGAGACGTATTTTGATTTTATGCAGTAGATCGAATTCATCGAGTACTTTTTTTACAATCAGAATAACTTCTGGGAATTCCTCAGCGCTCGTCGGTTCACCATTGCCTGAAAAAGCAATATCTTTTAAATGACGATCTTCAAGAGATACATTTTTTTCCATGTAATCACCATGAATAATTTCATGAAGAAAAAAACGTAGCTCTTTTTCAAGCACTTCTAGTTCAATTGGCGGTGGGGAGCCACGAGTAAGATTTGGGATCTCACAATAAATACATTGCCAATTACAAGCATTGTTAACATTTAAGTTAATACCAACAGATAAGCCTCCCGCTCGCCTTGAAACGACCGAGTAAATATATTTGAGGCCACTTAATTCCCGACTGTGGTCATGAATACTAAGATATTGTTTAGATATGCTCATGAGTTGAGCTTTTTACTTACAAGTAGGCGAATTAACAATTTGCTTCAATGCATCAGGATTTAATATTTTAATATGTTTTTGTTTAACTTCAATAATGCCGTCATCACTATATTTTGAAAAGGCTCGACTGACTGTTTCAAGTTTAAGACCTAAGTAACTTCCAATTTCTTCTCGCGACATTCTTAATATGAATTCTGATTGTGATTGGCCTCTCGCAAAAAGTCTTTGAATGAGATTCACTAAAAAGTTAGCCAATCTTTCCTCAGCTGACATGTTGCCCAAAAGCATCATCATGCCATTCTCGCGAACGATTTCTCGACTCATAATTTTATGCACATGTTTTTGTAACACGGGAAATTCACGAGATAAATCTTCGATATGATCAAATGGCATCACACACACTTCAGAATCTTCAAGAGCTTCAGCGCTACAGGTGTGACGATCGTGCACAATACCATCTAAGCCAATAATTTCACCCGCCATTTGAAAGCCTGTCACTTGTTCTCGACCATCTTCAGATGCTACGGAAGTTTTAAAAAAACCTGTACGAATAGCATAGAGCGAAGTGAATGTTTCCCCATTCTCGAAAAGCAAATCACCTTGTTTGATTTTTTTACGTATTGTTACGATTTCATCTAATTTATGCATATCTTGAGGATCAAAACCTATGGGCATACAGAGCTCGCGTAAGTTACAGCTTGAACAGGCGACTTTGAATGTTTCAGCTTTCATAGCAGAATTGGTTATTCCTTAAAGAGAATAGTTTAGCGCATTCATCCATGCATTAATAGATAAAGCATTTTTGATATATATCAAAGAGCGCAATATGGCGTTATGGCACATTAATGACTTATGAATGTTTCTTCAAAAAATATAGAAAAAGTATTTGGTTTGGCCCCTATTACAGAGTCACTTTTACAAAAATTTGATGTCAATGGCCCAAGATATACTTCATATCCAACAGCGGATAGATTTGTAGAGGCTTTTACTGAAAAGACTTATAAGGAAGCATTAGAACAAAGACGTTTACGCCCTATTAATCAACCTTTATCAATTTACGTACATATCCCTTTTTGTGAGTCACTTTGTTTTTATTGTGCTTGCAATAAGATTGTGACCAAGCATCATGAGCGTTCGCGAGAATATCTTGATTACTTGAAAAAAGAAATTAATTTGCATCTCGATTACTTAGGTCAAAAACAAAATGTCAGTCAATTACATCTTGGTGGCGGGTCGCCAACATTTTTCTCTGATGAAGAAATTCAAGAACTTTTTAATAAACTAAAGCAGGTTTTTATATTAAATCCTCAAGGCGAATATTCCATTGAAGTTGATCCAAGGACGGTGGATGAAAAGAGATTAAAAAAATTAAGAGAAATTGGCTTTAATCGCTTAAGTTTTGGAGTGCAAGATTTTAATCCCGATGTACAGAAAGCTGTTCACCGCATACAACCTTTTAATGAAGTGGCTTCTTTAATGAGCTCAGCAAAACAAGATGGGTATGCGTCCATAAATATGGATTTAATTTATGGACTACCTCTTCAAACGACTGAAACATTTGATCAAACATTAAATCAAGTAATTAGTTTAAAGCCTGATCGTATTGCTTTGTATGCATATGCCCACTTACCTCAACGTTTTAAACCTCAGCGACGCATACATGACAAGGAAATTCCTTCTGCAAAGAATAAAATTTCTATGTTGTCTATAGCAATTAAAAAATTTCTTGAAGCAGGTTATGTTTATGTAGGCATGGATCATTTTGCACTTCCTACAGATAGTTTGGCTATTGCAAAAAGACAAGGAAGATTGCATCGAAACTTTCAAGGCTATAGCACACAACCCGATTGCGACATTATTGCATTGGGCGTTTCAGCAATTGGGAGAATAGGCGCTAATTACAATCAGAATTCAAAAGGCCTTGAAGATTATTATGATCATCTTAATCATAGCCGGTTTCCCATTACTAAAGGATTAGCACTTTCTAAAGATGATATTGTCCGACGTGCCGTCATTATGGAAATTATGTGCCAAGGTCGACTGCATTATGAGTCGATTGAGTTAGCCTATATGGTTAATTTTAAAGAATACTTTTCATCCGAAATGAAGCTTCTTGAAAGTTTCCAAGAAAAAGATTTTTTAGAGTTAAATGACTCAGGCATTGAAGTCACAGATACAGGTTGGTTTTTTGTACGAGCAATTGCTATGATTTTTGACAGATATTTACAATTAGATCAAAACCGTACAAGGTTTTCTAAAATTCTTTAATGCTGTTTCAAGCTTCTATTTTTTTATCAACTTTTTTTATGGGGATGATGGGCGGTCCACATTGTATTTCAATGTGCGGTGCTCCATGCTCTGTGATTAGCGCTCAAGGATCTCGCCAGATTTGGCAATTTCATCTAGGTCGCATTTTAGGCTATGGTATTTTAGGCGGTGTTGCAGCCTATTCCGTTAATAATCTTGCTTGGCTTTCGAATCAAACCATGTCGATCCATCCTCTCTGGACATTTTTTCATGGCATTATTTTTATATGGGGGTTTGTGATGTTGCTTTATGCAAAGCAACCTCAATGGATTGATCATATGGGTGAGTCGATTTGGAATGTAATGCAAAAACTTTCTAAAATATTAAGAAGTAATTTTTTATTGGGTATGCTTTGGGCATTTATGCCATGTGGACTTCTATATTCCGCATTGCTTGTTGCAGCCCTCACTTTAAATATTTTAAATGGCACAATTTCTATGATGTTTTTTGCAGCAGGCACAAGTATTTCTTTAATTGTGAGCCCTATAATTTGGCTAAAAATAAAAAATGGAAAGTTGTGGCTTAATGAAACGCAAGGTATGCGTATTGCAGGTTTGTTATTAATGATTGCGGCATCCTGGGCAATTTGGATGGATCTTATTCATCCTATGAAATTATGGTGTCAATAAAAAAAGAGCCTCTATCTTTGGAGGAATAGAGGCTTAAGGGGAAAATGCTAATAGACCTAAGCATTATTTACAACTAGAACTTCTTACCAACACCAAAACTCACTACCCATGGATCGATATCAAGAGAATCGATTTTTGTTGATGGATTTAAAAATACATCAGTACTGAACCAGATTTTTTTTACATCAAAGTTAACGAGCCATTTGTCTTGAAGATTTACATCAATACCTGCCTGAAGAGCGGGGCCAAACATATTTCGATCAATATGAATAGCACCAAGTGAACTATTTAAGCCGTTATCCATTGCTCTAACATAAGATAAACCAGCTCCTGCATATGGATCAAAAGTTTGATCTGGATTAAAGTGCCACTGGGCAGTTAATGTTGGCGGTAATAAATTTACACTTCCTAATTTTTGCGCTCCTGTTCCAGTGATATTGACGTCATGTCTTGTGCCTGTTGCAAGTATGAGTTCAGCAGCAATATTTTTGGTTATGTAATACGAAAAATCTATTTCAGGGATTGTATTGCTATCGACTTCAAGTCTGGAGGTGCTATCTAAAGCTCCACCACTTAAAGGAGCCCCAATTGAACCTAACTTACTTGATTCATCAGCTGTAATGTGGGTTGCTCTTAATCGCACTACAAAGTCACCTTTTTCAGCGAAAGATAAAGCGGGCGCCATAAGACCGGCAATTAAAACGGCAATGAGTGTTTTTTTCATAATAATTCCCTATTAATCACAAGGTAATTTTATGATTTTTAAATAATAACTGACTTGATCTAGATCAAATCAAGGCTATTTAAGGGAATTGAGACGGTCTCTTATCGGAGATAAGTCGTAGCCTGCGTTTTGAGTTTTATTTAAAATTTCATCAACAGGTAAAGATTTTGCATGTGAAAGTGCCCACAATGTTGAACATCGAGTGCCTGTTCGACAATAAGCAAAAATGGGTTTTTGAGACGCTTCGAAACAGCTGCCAAATTGCGCAATATCGTCACCTGAAATTTGCCCGCCAATCACAGGCTGATGGATGGCTTTGATGCCTAAATTGTTAGCTTCTTTTTCAATAGTTGAAAAATCTAACTGACCTTCAGATTCCTGATCGGGGCGATTACAGAAAATAGTTTTGTAGCCTTGTGCTTGAATTTCTTTTAAGTCTTCAATCGTAATTTGATCAGAGACCGTAAGTTCGTTATTTATTTTTGCAAATTTCATAGTTTTATTCTACTTCAAAAAAATACTTAAAAGGTCATTTAAGAATCGCTGACCTAGAAGAGTTGGCCTAATCATTTCGTGATCCATACTAATTAATTTTTTATCTATCGCAGCTTTAAGTTCTTTATCAATAGCTGAAATATTTAAACCCGTTTTTTCTTCGAAACTTTGAATACTAAATCCATCAATAAGACGTAAATGATTCATCATAAATTCAAAAGCTAAATCATTTTCATGAATAATCGTTTCCGATTCAATCATATTTTGTATGCTTACTTTATCCATATATTGTTTTGGATTTTTATAGCGACTCTCGCGTGTCATCTTGTCATGAAATGTAAGTTTACTATGAGCGCCTGCGCCTATACCTAAATAATCTCCGAACTGCCAATAATTCAGATTATGTTGGCATTGTGATTTAGGTTTCGCAAAAGCAGATGTTTCATAATGCTGATAGCCATGTTCATTTAAAATAGTTTCAATAGTTTCTTGCATCACTGCACTCTCATCATCAAGCGGTAATTCGGGAGGATGTTTAAAAAAGAATGTATTAGGCTCAATCGTTAAATGATAAAAAGATAAATGATGTGTATTAAAAGAAGTCGCAGTCTTAGCATCGTCTATCGCTTCATTTAATGTTTGGTGAGGTAATGCATACATTAAATCTAAATTCACCTCATCAAAATGACGCATTGCAATTTCAATACCTTTTTTGGCTTCATTGCTATCGTGGATACGACCTAATGCTTTGAGATGGACATCATTAAATGATTGAATTCCTAAAGATACTCTTGTAACCCCTGCTTCTTTATATGCTTCAAAATGATTACTATCAATGGCGCCTGGATTAGCTTCAAGTGTAATTTCGGCATCATACAAAATAGGCGTGAGTGCGCGCACTTGACCTAGTATTTTATGAATAGCTTTTCCACTAAATAAACTTGGTGTACCACCCCCAAAAAAAATAGACTGAATTTTTCTACCCCAAATTTTAGGCAAAGAATATTCAAGATCTTTGATTAAAGCATCCACGTACATGGATTCTAAATCAGTAAAGTTTTGAGTTTCTTTATGTTCGTGTGAATTAAAATCACAGTAGGGACATTTTTTGACGCACCAAGGGATGTGAATATACAGTGAGAGTGCTGGTGGCATGGCGAGTCTTGAAGTTTGACCCATAGAAGACTTATTTATTTTTTAGGTATGGATTAATAAGATCATCAACCATTTGATGGAGCGCTTCTTTCATTTGTTTTTCAGACACTTCCATTAAAAGGCCATCTTCAATAGCATCTTGAG
>Ga0214923_10006671_pt1 | contig 12880 bp, 15 predicted proteins | sample LL1510_MetaG_FD_177993 | JGI IMG/M metagenome (GOLD analysis project Ga0214923, IMG submission 177993) | Freshwater microbial communities from Lake Lanier, Atlanta, Georgia, United States - LL-1510 | ecosystem: Environmental > Aquatic > Freshwater > Lake | place: USA: Georgia | collected...
CCGTTGATTTCTTTGTAAGTATCTTTGTAAAAAAGAATTGCTGCCCAGCCACCTTTACCAGGGTTGCCTAGGCAAGAACCGTCTGTATAGATGATTACTTGTTGAGTTGGGTTTGTCATAGTTGTTGTGATTGTTGTTGAGCGATGTTTAGATTGGTTGTTGTTAATGTGGTTAATTCTGCTATTTCTGCTTTACTAGCATTGCTGTCGACCGTAATTATTTGGTTATGCACATAGAATTTGATGTTATTGAAAGGTAATGGCACTTTAAGTCGATCCCAGCTATTAAAAATTAGATTGTTTTTTGCTGAATAAGATATGCAGAGTATTTTTGCTTGTGTGGCCTTGGCAATGTTTAGTAATTCGCCGTTAATTTTTTTTGCAGGACCTCTCGGACCATCGGGGGTTATGCCTAATGTATATCCTTGATTTAGACCATTTATTATTGCTCTCATATTAGCAAAATCAATGCCTCGAGATAATTTGCGATTTTGTCTACTAGAGCCAGAGATGGTAATAAAGCCAAATTTTTGCATAATTAAACTAACAAACTTGCCGTCGCCATGTCGAGAAGCAAGAGTCATGAAGCGATGATTTTTGAGTTGTTTGCCAGCTTTTCTGGCAAAAAATGGAATCATTGCTAGGCGATTATGCCAAAAAGCAACTATGATTGGCTGTTTTTGCTTAACTAGTTCAATAAATATTTGCATATTAACAAAAGTTTTTTTGCTAGTCAAATAAACAAAAAATAGATAAAGCCACAACAAAACGCAGATAATTTGCTGACTAATCGAGCCATAAAGCAATTTACGAATATTGTTTCTGATGTGTTTAAACATAATTACAGATTGCATTTATTGATTTTGTTTGCCATATCTAATATTGATTTAGCTATATCGCCATTAATAAAAAATAAATCAAAATCGATGTAGGTAAGGTTGTATTTTGTGGCAATTTTGCGAGCATGAAGATTGTCTGTTTCGGCAACTATGCAAGTTTTGTTTGTTATTTGTAGTAGCTGACTCATTTTATTGATTTTAATACCGTCTTGATGATGAGAAGTTAATACTAGTTTAGTATCAATATTATAAAAATCAAAAAAATATTGATAAGCATCGTCAAATGCAATAATGTTGCCATTAATCGACTTTTTATTTTGTTTGCTAACATTGATAGCTTGCTGTATTTTGTCTACAAAATGCTTGTGATTTTGTTGATAAACAATACAATTATCGGCATCGACATCGCAAAATTTTGCCAGTTGCAAATCGGCGATTGCTAAAATATTATGGGGATTGAGCCAAATATGCCAATTGTTTTGTTTGTTTTCGTTGGTTAACAATGCTATTTTTGCATAATCTGCAACATTGATAATTTTACCACCTGATTGCTCAATTGTTTGCTTTATTGGTTGCATAAAAGATTCTAGCTGATCACTCACATAAAAAATCAAACGAGCTTGTTGTAAATGAAGCAGGTCTTTAGGTTTTAACTGAAAGTCATGCTCTGAATCGCTAGGATTAATCAATAAAATATTGTTGATTTTTTTACCACCTATAGCATTTGTTATGTGCCATAAGGGCAGAATGGAGTTGACTACAGTAAGATTTGCTGCCAATAAATATTTGCTTTGACAACAGCAAAACAATAGTGTTATAATCAAAATATTTGTTGTGCGATTTGCCAACATTTTATAAATTTAAAGTTATTATTAAGGTTAAAGGCTTTATGATGTCATTAGTCAAGTTAAAAAATATCAGTTTGACACTAGCAAAACAAAATATTTTACATCATATCAATTTAGATATCAAGCCACAAAAAATAATTACCATCATCGGTCCAAATGGCGGTGGCAAAACATCGCTTTTGCGAATTCTGTTGCAAGTTATTAAGCCTACTAGTGGCTATTTTTATCTTGATAAAATGGTAAGTTTTGGTTATATGCCTCAAAAAATAACCATCGATAGCACTATACCGCTTTCGGCACTTGATTTTATTGCTCTTAGTATAAAAAATGCTCAAGAAAATAAATTTTTTTGCCAAATAGTAGAAAAATTAAATATAGATAAGTTATTAACCCAGCAGTTGCATCAGCTCTCTGGAGGACAATTGCAAAAAATTTTGTTACTTCGCACTATTGCCAGTCAAATTCCGCCACAACAAAATGGTAAAAAAATTATTTTAGTATTAGATGAACCGACACAATTTATGGATATTATCGCAATTAATCAATTCTACAAAATTATTGACGATATCAAAAATATTTGGCAATGCAGTGTGATTATGGTTTCGCACGATCTAAATATTGTGATGCAAAAAAGCGATCATGTTTTTTGCATAAATCAACATATTTGTTGCCACGGAACCCCGCAAGATATCAGTAATCATCCGCAATATTTGGCAATATTTGGCAAAGATCTAAATCAACAAGGTCTAGAAATAGCACTTTATCAGCATTTGCATCATCATAAACATTAATTTTTGCAAGCATTATCAGAAAGTTCCTGCAATATTTATTGAAATCTAAATTCTGATATCTTCCAGTTGCTGTAGCCGAATCTTGTTAATACTATTGTCGCTTCTGCATTTGCTGAACCAATTAAAACTTCATTAAAACCATTTCTGGTCAAAATTATATTGTTGATATTATAATTGCCATCGCGAATATTTTCTGCAATATGATTGTCGCTTACAGAGTCGCTGGCAACTTTATCGATCATTTGTGTTGTTAGTGAAATTTCTTTAGCATTAAGATCTGTATCTTGTTGCATTTCGGCGAGTAGTTGCTTTTTGATGCTTTCTTTAATTGAGTCGCGATTTATATATCGTTGCATTTGTTGCTGATTTTTATTGTTGATTGCTTTTTTGATATTATACAAAGCTAAATATGGCGAGAAATACCAATGCACAAACACAATTAATAAAATTGCAATTACAGCGATAATAATTTTTTTCGACATTGTTATTGAGCAAAAAAGTTAATAGGTCCTTCGGCATTGCCATGGATAAACTGCTCAACATAAGCATTGCTAGAATTATATAGATCTGCAACCGAGCCAAACCAGATAAATCTACCATTGTAAAGCATTGCTACTTTGTCGGCTATTTTGCGAGCAGAATGCATATCGTGAGTAATGGTTAAAGTAGTTGCCCCAAGTTGTTTTGAGTTGGCTATGATTAGATCGTTGATTACATCTGCCATGATAGGATCAAGCCCTGTTGTTGGCTCGTCAAAAAAGATGATTTCGGGATTGGTTGCTATTGCTCTTGCTAACGAAACTCTTTTTTGCATACCGCCAGATAATTCGCAGGGTAATAGGTAGGCGACTTTTGAGCCTAATCCTACCGCTTGTAATTTTGTTATGGCGATATCGATTGCTTGCTGTTTAGACATTTTTTGCTGATGTATTAAACGAAAAGCGACATTTTCCCAAATAGTTAGCGAATCAAATAAGGCTCCGCCTTGAAACAAAAAGCCAATCTTTTGCATGATTTTATTTTGTTGTTTTTCGTCAAGATTATTTGTTTGTTCGTTGTCAATAAAAATATCGCCACTAGTTGGTTCAATAAGCCCAGCTATTGTTTTGATTAATACTGATTTGCCACTGCCAGAGCCGCCAAGAATCACCAGAGACTCTCCAGAATTGATGCTAAAAGAGATATCTTGCAAAACCTGTTTATCTGCAAAGCTTTTGCTTAAATTGTTGACTATTATTTTGCTGTTTTTCATATTTTTAAATTAAATCTTTCATAAAATGCAATCCTCTTATATAGAAACCGTGTTTGTAATAAAAAGCATGTGATTTTTTGTTTTCGATGTAAGAATCTAGCACGATTTTGTTGCATTGCAATTCTATTGCTTTTGTTTCTAAATACTTTATAATTTGAGCTCCGAAACCATTATTGCGATATTGACTATCGCAAACAAAATTAGAGAGTTGTAAATAGCGACCGCAATAAAGCATTCGAGATATCCAATAGCCAGAAAGAGCTACGAGTTTATGCTGATAATAACCAGCGACAATTTTGTAGTTATTTAATTTAATCATTTCGTCTAGGTTGTAAGAAAAATCTTGTAAAGATAGATTTTTGTACATATGGTTGACCAAATGATAAGTTTCAAGCATTTGTTGTTTATTAACTAAATCTCGAATCGTTAGTTGCATTTGAGTTGATGTTCTAGATTATTTGCCCAAGAAGATATTAACCCAGCCCCCATGCAAATAATAAGGCCATCGCTAGTTAAATGCTGTTTGACTGTATTTGCTAATAATTGCGGAGATTCTAATTTAATGACATTTTGATGATGTTTTTTAATTCCTGCGATTAGAATATCTTGATTGATGCCCTCTATTGGTGCTTGCGAAGCCGAATAGATATCGGAGACAATTACTGTATCTGCACTATTAAAAGCTTTGCAAAATTCGTCAAATAGATCTCTGATGCGAGTAAATTTATGTGGTTCGACAATGCAAATTAATTTTTTATTGCCGACCAAAGTGCGAGCAGCATCGAGAGTTGCCGAGATTTCGGTTGGATGATGGGCATAATCATCGATGATTGCATTACCTTGATATTCACCAACTTTGGTGAATCTTTGCTTTACCCCGCTAAATTTAGCTAAACCAGTTTTTATTTGTTCTGCATTTAAACCTAGAAAATTAGCAATAGCAATAGCTGCCAGAGCATTGCTAACATTGTGCTTACCGTATATTGGCATAGAAATGTTAGCAATTTTATTGCCATCGGCAAAAACAGCATCAAACTTGATACCGAGATGATTGCAAGTGATATTTTCTGCCCATAATTTGCTGGAATTATGGTGATGCAGAGAATATGAAAAAATATTGCTAGAGTTAAGGCTTTGATACAGCTCAAAAACAACAGGAGAATCTATGCATACTGCAACTATGCCTTTTATTTGTTTAGCATATTGCCAAAAATATTGTTTTTGTATTGAAAAATCATTGTTATAGCCCGCAAAATCAAGATGTTCTGGTTCGATGTTGGTAATTACACCAGCGATACTAGGCAATTTAACAAAACTAGCATCGGATTCGTCTGACTCGGCAACGATATGTTTGCCATGGCCTATTTTGTAGTTGCTGTTAAAGTAATGAATAGTGCCACCATTGATTATTGTTGGATCGAGATTAGCACTCTCCATCAAGACTCCAATCATTGCGGTAGTTGTTGTTTTGCCATGGGTTCCAGCGACAGTAATGCCTTGATAATTTTGCATTAGCAATGCTAGCAAATCTGCTCTAGTAATAATTGGAATATTATGTTCTTTAGCATAAATTATTTCGGGATTGCTATCTTTGATGATTGATGTTTTGACTATCAGACCAATACTATTATCGAGATTGCTAGCTTTATGCTCTAAAAATACTTTAATATTAGCATCTGTGAGTTTGTTAATTAAATAGTTTTGTTTCAGATCTGAGCCTTGTATACCGATGCGATATTGATGTAAAATCAATGCTAATGCACTCATGCCAATACCACCAATGCCGATAAAATGCACCTTTTTGTTATTTGCGATAAAATCCTGTATGAAATTATCTATATTGGCCAGATTCATTATTTTGTGAAAATTAAGTTGCTATTTATTATAAAAATAGATTAAAATCTTAATCCAAGTTTTTTAAAAAGCAAATAGATAATTATGCAGTTAATTAATCATAGCCTAGCTCAATTTATTGCCAAAAGAAGCAAAGTTAATTTTTCTTTTGAGTTTTTTCCTCCCAAAAACCAAGAAATGGAAGATAAACTTTGGCAAGCAATTAACAGGCTACAAAATCTAAATCCAAGCTTTGTTTCGGTAACCTACGGAGCTGGAGGCTCTACTCGCCAACGAACTCACCAAACAATAGAAAAAATCTTAACTCAAACCAAGCTTAAACCTGCATCTCATCTTACTTGCATTGCTGCCTCAAAAGAAGAAATCAAGCAAATACTCGAAAATTATTGGCAAATCGGAGTCCGCCATATCGTGGCTTTGCGAGGCGATATGCCTGCATCTAGCCCTAATTATCAACTGCATTCTCAAGGCTATCGCTATGCCAACGAATTAGTTGCAGGCATTAAGTCCATTACTGGAACTGATTTTGAAATATCGGTTGCTGGTTATCCCGAAAAACATCCTGAAGCAAGCTCTTTGCAAGCAGATATTATCAATCTCAAAAAAAAGGTTGATGCAGGAGCTGGCAGAATCATAACTCAATTCTTTTTTGATGCCGAAGTTTTTTTGCGATTCGTTGATCTTTGTCATAAAAATAAAATATTTGTGCCAATAATTCCTGGTATTTTACCTGTTACCAACTTTAAACAGGTGCAACATTTTGCCAAAATGTGCGGTACTAATATACCTCAATGGATGTTTGATATGTTTATCAACCTCGACGATCATCAAGAAACAAGGCAGCTAATGGCGGCGGTCGTTGCTACCGAAATGTGCAGAATTTTACATAACTACGGCATTGATGATTTTCATTTTTATACTCTTAACAGGTCAGATTTAACTTTAGCGATCTGTCATTTGCTAGGTGGGGCAGTATAAAACAGCATGATTGGCAATAAATATGCAATAACAATCGAATATGACGGCACTAATTATTATGGTTTTCAAGAGCAACATAATCCAGTAGTGCCTACGGTTGAATCTGCACTCAATATAGCTATAAAAAACTTGCACCACAGTAATTCTGCCTTGGTTGCTTCGGGGCGAACAGATGCGGGAGTGCATGCTTTAGGTCAGGTTGCTCATTTCGAATCCGCCAAAAAATTCAGCGAGCATCAAGTTGTTGCTGGGTTAAATTTTTACCTCAGAAAAGAAGATATCAAAATAATTTCTTGTCAATTGGTTGATGATAGCTTCCATGCTAGATTTTCGGCGGTAAAAAGAAGTTATCAATACTTGATCTGCAACCGCAAAGCACCGTTGACTCTTTTTAAAAATAGGGCTTGGCACATTGCTAAAAAGCTTGATGTTGATGCCATGAAAGTGGCTGCTAATTTTTTGGTTGGCGAGCATGATTTTTCATCGTTTCGCGATGCTGAATGTCAGGCCAAATCACCAGTGCGAACAATAGACAGTATCGACATTGCCAATCAAGATGAGTTTATTAAGATTGTGATCGTTGCCAAATCTTTTTTGCATCATATGGTTCGTAACATTGTTGGCACTTTGACAATGGTTGGTTTAAAAAAAATGCTAGCATCTGATTTGCCACAAATCTTGCTGGCAAAAAACAGAACAAAATCTGGCCCTAATGCTCCCGCCTGCGGATTGTATTTTTTATCAGTAAAATATTAATATATGACTCAATTTCCAATTATTATCAGTATCAAAAAATATTCCGCCTACAACAGTTGTCGAAATGCTCTAATTAAACATAATCTACCAACTCAAAATTATTATGAGTTTTCTTGTGTCGATAATGGCCTCAACATTAATTTACACAACAAATTTGGTTCTTTAGTTACGAATGTAAGGCAAATACCAGACTATAATGGCGATTTATGGCTGATAGGCAAGGGTTTTAGCGATGAAAGCAAGCAGTTTCCAGTAGATTATCGTTTCGGCTTATTCTTTGATTTTGATTTTAAGGCAAATACAGGTTTTTTGTTTAACAACTTTATGTTGCATCGTATTATCGATACTTTTTTTAAACCACAGAGATTATTTTTATTTGCTTGCTATCAAGGAAAATATCTCGCAAACTATAAGCAGAGCTTGCCAAATTTGCAACAAGTTCATGGTTTTGATGATGCGATAGATTTTGCTCAATCTAATCAACATCTGTTGCAATATTTTAGCAATAAATCAACTTATCAAATGCCAAAATCTTATGTCGCAACAGCTAATTGATCTTGTTTTGCAAAAAAATCCACAACATCAATCTTGGTCACAATTGCTATCTACACTAATACCAAATTATAACATCAACAACAATACTCGCATTGCTCATTTTTTGGCACAAATTTGCCACGAAAGCAATTATTGTCAAAATCTAGTCGAAAATCTCAATTACAGCAGCGATGCTTTACTAAAAATATGGCCGAAACATTTCAATAAAACTACCGCTTCACAATATGGTCGCAGTTCGCAACAGCTTGCTAATCAACAAGCTATTGCTAATATTGCCTATGCAAATCGTATGGGAAATAGCGACTTTGCTAGTGGCGATGGCTATAAATATCGCGGTAGAGGGCTTATTCAAATAACTGGCAAAAACAATTATCATCAAGTTTCTCAAGATTTATTTGGTAACAATAGCCTACTAGACAATCCTGATCTATTAGCCTCAGATCGCGAAATAGCCATAAAATCGGCTTGTTTGTTTTGGCAAAAGCACAATCTCAATGATTTGGCCGATCAAGAAAATATTATTGGCATCACTAAAGTTGTCAATGGAGGTCTAAATGGTATTGAAGATCGCAAGAATTTGCTTGCTAATATCGAAAAAATATTTGCTGTTACTGCTTGCAGAGTAGATCTTGATGTTAAATTCAGTTTGCCAGCATGAAAATAAATATTGTTTCGGTTGGTAAGTTTGATGATCTTGGTTATCAAGTGCCGTTTTATAAATATTTACAGAGAATTAATTTTTGCAAAGTAGAATTAAAAGAAATAAATCTTAAATTTAGCAAAGGTTTTGAAATAGACAAAATCAAACAGCAAGAATGCGAAGCGATTATCAAATTATGCAAATCTCAACATTGCAATATTTTGCTCGACGAACATGGCAAGCAATTTACTAGTATTGTTTTTGCTAACTACTTGCAAGAATTGCAGAGTAAAGAAATAAATTTTATTATCGGTGGAGCATATGGAGTTACAACCGAGTTAAAACAGCAATGTCGCATTATGTTGTCTTTAAGCAATCTTACTTTACCTCATTTAATGGCACGAACATTACTGTGCGAACAAATTTTTCGGGCTCAAACAATTATCAACAATCATCCTTATCACAAAATCTAGTCATGACTACCATCGCCATCGCCACCAACAATGCGGGCAAACTAAAAGAAATCAATGATTTGCTTGCTACAATCAATATCAAAGCTATATCGCCATTTGCCATTAAGCCAGATTTGCTTGAGCCAGAAGAGACGGCAACAACTTTTGGCGAAAATGCTTTAATCAAGGCTAGATATTACGGCGATGCCACCAACCTCATAGCTCTTGCCGATGATTCTGGTTTATGTATTCCTGCTCTCGACAATGCTCCCGGAGTCCATTCTGCTAGATTTGCTCTTGATGCTAATGGCAACAAAGATTTCGATTTAGCATTTGCCAAAATAGCTCAAAAGCTACAAGGTTTAGGTTTTGATAATTTTAGTAAAGCATCGGCTTATTTTGTTTGTAATTTATGTTTGTATAACCCGTCAAACAAAAGTTTTGTAAATTTTGAGGGCAGAGTTGATGGTTGGATTCAATATCCAGCCAAAGGCGATTTTGGTTTTGGTTATGATCCGATTTTTATCAAAAATGGTATGCAACAAACTTTTGCCGAAATTGAGCCTGCGCAAAAGGCTCTAATCTCGCATCGCCATTTGGCTTTTACAAAACTGCAAGATTATTTATTAAAAGTAAAGCCTTTATCATTTAATACCAGTTTATCGTCTGCAATTACAAATGTTAATGCTATATAGTATTAATTTAGCTAGCTGTTGCAATTATAACCCTCTTCTTGAAGCGGTTCTCAATAAATAACCAATGCCAGAATAACAACTTGCAGGAGGTTTTTCTGTTTGTTGCTGATTGAGCTCTTTTACAACTTCTGCAAATGCGGTCGTAAAATCTTCGAGACATTTTTTTTGATCTGTTGTTATTTCAGGCAAAATTTGCTGTTGTTCAATTTCGGGAATCTCGATCTCTGGTTGAGAAAAAATAATCTTCATAATTTCTGGAATTGATAATTGCTGTGGGCAATCTAAAATTTGACAAGCTTTTATTTTGGTTGTTATAGCTTTTCTTTTTTCAATATCTGTAGTTGTGGCTAATTCGCCCATTAAGTGAACTTTGTATTCTGGTAATTTATCTTTTAATTTTTTGCTAAATAGATTTCGATCCATAGAATCTGAAACTCTTTGCAAAAAATCTTGTCCTGTCACTGATTTATTAGTTCCTTGTGTATTTCCTTGTGCAGTTGCTTTTCGCAGATATTTTTTCATTCTATTTTTCACATCTGTATTATCTTGTAAAATAAATGCTGTTAAGAGATCGATATTTGGGCAGTTTTGTGCAAGCACAAGTGCTGATCTGCTTACTTGAATTGGGTGCTGAATAATAGCCTCGAGTTGTTCTGTTAATAATGTTTGATAATCAATTTCTACATCTTCTTTTTCCATAATAATGGTTAAATTGTTGATAATAATAAAAAAATAGTAAAAGACAATCTTTTTAAATGTCAATAAAAAAATTTATCAAACCGAAAAAAAATAACAATTGTTTTGTATTGTGTCATCTTAACTTAAATTATTTTGTTTTTAAATACAAAGTGTCTTGCAAAATATTAATCGATCAGCTAAAATCTTGCTGAAATATTTTTTATTTAATTATTATGCGATATAGTACCAACCTAAACATCATCTTAAAAGCAATCGAAAAAGCTTGTAAACATGTTTCGCGAGATTTCGTTGAGCTTGAAAATTTACAATCCAATCCAAATTCTGCCAATAGATTCGCTATTTCTTGTCAAGAAAAAATCAAAAAAATCTTAATCAGTGAGTTTCAAAAGCTTCGCCCTGACTTTAATCTTGTATTTAGCAAAACCGAACAAATCATAGTAAGCGAAAGTGCCGAATACTCTTTGTTTATCAGGTCTCTTGATGGCCTATCTAATCTCAGCAGAGCTAATCCAGATTTTACTACCGCTGTTGCCTTGCTACATACCAACAAGCAACAAAAACAAGATACTGTTGCCGTTGCCATATCTAAAAACATTGGCAACGAGCTATTTTATGCCGAAAAAGGCTTTGGGTCTTATCTTAACAATCGCAGATTAAGAGTATCAAAAAGAACTGGTGCAGATTTTTTGGTTGCCTGCAACAATGCTGATTATGTTCCTGAATATTATCAAAATCTTCGTTGTTATGGTTGTCAAACTCTCGAGGTCGCATATTTAGCAGCTGCCCGAATCGAAGAGTTGCAATACAATATCAATAGCGATATAGAGCCTTTTTTGTTGTTGGCAAAAGAAGCGGGAGCAAAAATTAACAAACAAGAAAACAAAATATTAATTGGCTGTTGATTTTATAATTTTGGCAATTAAAATATAATCAATAATTTTATTTACCACTCAAACAACCTTTTTTATGACAAAAACTGTTGCTGACGATCCTTTTCTGCGAAATTTGCGAAATTTTTCTCTGATACTTTTTTTGGTCGCTCTTGCTTTTTTAGTTTTTTTCTATATTGCTGGTATTAGTTTAGTAGTTTCGACGGCGCCAAACATCGAATATGCCCAAAAATTCTTTGCCAAAAATATTCTTGATCAAATCGCTATAATTGGCAAAACTTTCGCCTCTTATTGGTCTTATTTTTTTAGCAATTATAGCAAAATCAACATTTATAGCAATAATGGTTTCATTGTTAAGCTGTTTCTTGCTACAATGTTGCCTCTTATAATATTTTCTGCCTTGTTGTGGTTTTTTCGAGCTCCAATACTTGATTGGAGACCATTCAAAAAGCCAGAGTCGGTTCATGGTGATGCTCATTGGGCAACAAATGCAGAAATCAAAAAAATGGGTCTTCGTGCCAAAGAAGGTGTTCTGCTTGGCTCTTATTCTAGCAAATTCTTGGTTGCTAAAGACTATCAACATGTTTTGCTATTTGCTCCAACTGGCTCTGGTAAAGGTGTTGGTTTTGTTATACCTAATTTACTTTTTTGGAAAGAATCTGTAATAGTTCACGACATCAAACTCGAAAACTACGAGCTTACATCAGGTTGGCGAAAAGATCATCTTAAACAAAAAGTATTTTTATGGAATCCTGCCGATCCAGATGGTATCAGTCATTGTTATAACCCTATGGACTGGATTAGCAACAAGCCTGGCAAAATGGTTGACGATGTGCAAAAAATCTGCAACTTTCTTTTGCCTGAGCAAGAGTTTTGGCAAAACGAAGCTAGAGCGTTGTTGGCGGGTGTAATGCTTTATTTGGTTGCTGACGAAAATAAGCCAACCACTCTCGGCGAAGTGGTGCGAACTCTGCGAAACGACGATGTAATCTATAATTTGGCAGTAATTCTCGATACTATGGGCAAAAAAATGCATCCTGTGGCTTATATGAATATTGCTTCTTATTTGCAAAAACCAGATAAAGAGCGAGGCTCGGTAACCTCAACCGCTAACTCTTCGCTAGAGTTGTGGGCAAATCCTCTTATCGATACCACTACCGCCACGAGTGATTTTAGTTTGCACGAACTTAAAACCTCACCACATACTATTTATGTTGGCTTGACCCCCGATAATATTTCTCGACTTAAACCGCTGATGGGAATGTTTTATCAACAAGCCGCTTCATTTTTTACCGAAAAAATGCCTCAACCTCACGAAAAATATGGTGTTTTGATGATGATGGACGAATTCCCAACTCTTGGCAAAATGGAGCAATTTTTAAATGGTATTGCTTATTTTCGTGGCTATAAAGTAAGGTTGTTTCTTATTATTCAAGATACCGAACAACTCAAAGGCATCTACGAAGAAAGTGGTATGAACTCGTTTTTATCAAACTCAACCTATCGAGTAACTTTTGCTGCCAACAATGTCGAAACCGCTAATCTTATTTCGCAATTAATCGGTAATAAAAGTGCCACCCAAATATCTTATAACAAACCAAAATATTTCGATCTCAATCCAGGTTCTCGCTC
>Ga0214923_10006674_pt1 | contig 12875 bp, 10 predicted proteins | sample LL1510_MetaG_FD_177993 | JGI IMG/M metagenome (GOLD analysis project Ga0214923, IMG submission 177993) | Freshwater microbial communities from Lake Lanier, Atlanta, Georgia, United States - LL-1510 | ecosystem: Environmental > Aquatic > Freshwater > Lake | place: USA: Georgia | collected...
TACTGACACTTGAACCGCCACCAACAGCGCTATTTCCAATCGTTACACCGTTAGTAAAACCCCCAGCAGTACTGTGTCCAATTCGTATACAATTTGCGTCTTGGTTTCCTCCAGGGCTGTTGTTACCGATTAAAATAGCATTGGATTGATTGGTAATGCTATCTCCGGTAGTCCCTTGTCCGATTATAATATTGTTTGTACCAACTAAACCGGTAGGAAGCCCTTTTCCCAACACCATGTTATTTGTGCCGAGAGAGCCAGCACCAAGCCCGGCGAATTGCCAGCTTGTGCTTGTTCCGTCTGTAACGAGCACTTTGTTTACATTACCCGTTTGGGAAGGATAGGGACTTGGTATCGCCGCTATAGCATCAAATACTGCATCACTAGAAGGAATTTGCGCTGTTGCGCCGTTTGTTACTGATTGTGATAGTGGTTTAAATGACATATTGTCCTCTAATTAAATAATTTGCCAACCTGTGCCAGTGCAGATAATTGTAATAGATTCTCTATTTACAGCCATCACGTACGAGGCAGCGCCGTCAATAAGTTCGGCACCATTTGGGTCAATTGTAATATTATTTGTAGCAGCATTACCTGTCTCATCTTTAAACACATACATCTTACCTGCACCTGCTGTCGCAGCTGCGGGCAAATTAACAGTTCTAGCTACTGATGTGTTAATTCCAATGTAGTATTGAGACAACTGTACGTTTACAGGACTAGAGGAGACGTTGTGATCCGACTTAACTCTTATGCCGCCGTTTAAGTAGGTATTGCCGCTAATTTGAGCGTCACCGGTAAGCTCCATCGCTAACATGTCGACGCCTGTGGAGCTAGTCATGTCCACTTCAATACCGCGAACACGGTCACCGCCCGAGATAGAGGGATTGACTTTCAATCCGGCGTACCCCAACGAAGCAGCGGGGCCTGAAATGCTGGAATTTTCTAAAAACCCTACAATCTCAGTTGCATTGCAATTACTGATGGTCATGCTCACTTTGGAGCCCACAGCATCAGATACATTGCTTAGCGTAGGTGTGATTAAAAGACCTGAATACAAACCTTGTACAGTAGCGGATGTAATGTTACTGTAATCCCGGAATGCTTCCACTTCCGTGCCTTGCGCATCGGAAAGATAGAAATTGTTTACCATTCCTTGATAAACATCAGCACCGCTTGTTAGATTAATTTGAGTTTCTGTCAATACATGCCGTATCAACGTTCCAGGATTAACCTGAGCAAACGCAGACAACACTTTAATTGGCTGTGACGCCACACTTAAAGTGGTGTGTTGGTTGGATATTAGAATGTTATCAATGTACGCAATATCAGTGGTATAGTTAGAGAATTCTAAGTTTTTTATGTTGCTGTAAACATTGTTACCATTGTTTGAAAACGTCATGTTCCATACGGAATTGGTCTCGTCAAAGGTGTTGGTAGATTCTAACGTGATGATACCGCCTATCACCGATCCGGGATTGGCAGTTAAGCTTAAATCCACTTGCTTAGAAGGACCACTAAAAGATAGGCCAGCTTCAACATCAAAATTAGCAGCTAAATTGGACAATCTAGCGGGACTTGTAGACGTGTTGTAGATTTCCGAATACAGCTTCCCATCGAGGACATAGATATCAGCTCCGGTAGCATCGACAGCTAGAACATTTGAACCTTGTACGTTTGACATGTCCACTTTAACGCCCGAAGCAGCACCAGCGTTTGCTAATGTGGGCTGAACTTTTAACCCAGCATAAGAGTAAGAACCAGGCGTAGTGGAGATGATGCTAGAAGTTTCAGAAAAACCAGTGACATCTGACCCTTGGAAGTCTCCTACGGTTAGAAAGTGTTTAACACCCACCCCATTACCCGTCATGTTTGTTGCACTGGTTTGTAATGTTAAACCAGCATAGCTGTTGTTTAAATAATTAAAACTTGCCCCAAACCACAACGGCCAATATACGCCATTTAATGTTTGTACTCCGGTTTGAATATAATAATTGTAAACACCGGTGCCTATCGTTTGAAAGTTGTTATATATTTCTGCGTTTGAGAGATAACCAGCGATTGCTCCGGTTACGTTGTTATTTATTAGAGCGTTTTCATAATCGCCGGTAACATTATTTAGAGTAATATTCGTTTCATTGCCATAAAATTGACTAAGATCACCGTTGGATACTGTTATTTTGTCAAGAGATAGGGAAGCAGTGGTACCAGCTTGACATGTAATGACTCTTTTGAAAGAATAATCTCTAGGATCAGTAGGAGCCTGCAAATTTATGTGAGTTTCTATTTGTCCGCCGCTTGAGATAACTGAGGATCCGATTGGGCCACTGACTTGAACTTGAGTGGGATAAATGGTGACCTGGTCGCCAGAAGGTCCATAAACATCAATCTCGGTGTAATCCAAATAAACAGAAGGAACAGAAGTGGGCCCTCCTGACGGAGAGTACATTTGAATTTCTGAAAAATCGCATCTACCGGTGCTATCGCGTTTAGCCAACGTGTCAACTACAATTGGATTACTGACAGCAGCCTGCGTATCAGCTACGCTTTGGGCAATATCGACAGCTGAGGCTCCGCCCACGCTATTAACTGTTGCACTAGCAACACCAGGACCTGTGGCACTTACATCGTCAATAAGACCTGTAATAGCAATAGAAGCCCCCGGAGTGGCTACAGCTACCCAAGTAGAGGTGGAAGTGTCGTAAATGTAGATAGTATTAGTATCAGCGGCTACAGCCTGTTGGCCGTCTTGCGCTATGGATGGAAAATCAATAACGCTTGGATAAATTTTGATTCCGCCAGCTGTCTGGGGAAAACGTGTGTAATTTGACATTTTAGATCTCCTTAGCGGTGACAGTTACAGTGAGTGAACCGGTGCCTGCGGCTTTTGTATACGTAAAACGTATGTGAGCAGCACCTGTCTGGTTAACATCAATGAACTGCGGAGATCCTGCGGCTACTGATACAGCTAAACCAAGAGGAGACCAATTTACGCCGTCATGACTCACTTCCACGTCAAATGTGCCAGAGGCACTTCCCGTGTAGACAGCCTGATAGCTGACGTTGTCCATATATTTTACAACGCTTGAAGCACTAACGAGAGTGGCTTGGGACATATCGCCATCTTTTAGCACTACACTTGGTTCTATTACTTTTTTACTCATGGTTCGTTCCTTATGGGACTAGCCGGGGGTAACCCGACTACTGGTTATTTGCTTCTTTTCTGCTCCCTAAGTTGTTCAGGGGTAGAATAAATGTTTGGTAATTTACTAGCTTTTAGCGCGCTAGGAGCGCCGCCACGGGGCTTTTGTTCGGGCATGGGGGGCATATGTATAGCTTGGTTCGTGACAATGTTATTGGGCATCATAGACGATTCTAGAGGCATTCCCAAAAACATGCTAAGTCCAAGCTTCGTGGCATATGGTAGCTCAAGTCTTGATTCTGTGAGCTGACTCATAATCCTTTCTCTCAAACCTTTGTATAGTGAAGGATAAATAGCCGACATTGTTCGGATATCATCCGGAGTGATCGATCCATTCTTCACTCTACTTAATATGCTTAGAGGCTGAGCTGCAATTTCTAAAGCCCTGTTATATTTCGCAATTTCTACATCAGAGGGGGGCGTTGGAGCGTCCAACACACTTTTCTGCGTAGCCTGCGGCCTCAAAGATGCTAAATGTGACACTGCACGGGCCATTGTAGCCGTAAGGTGCATAGCGTGGTCAGGTAGGTAATGTGCTACATCTTCATTAGAATCAAGCATTTTCTGAGGATCGGCCTGTGCAGCTATCACAGCTTTATCTATAAGCTTTAATGATTTAGCCGTAGGAGCCACGGCTTCCGTAAATACAGGAGCTGCGGGCTTAAAAATATTTCTAATAGCTTTGTCAGTCTTTTGTGCGCCTTTGTAAGCTGCCTCAGCCATTTTAAACATTGCATTAAAGCCAGCAGGAGATGCGGCGGCTTCGCTACCAATCATTTTTAAATAAGCGAGGCGTAATGCATCAGGCACTTCTCTACCTAATATTTTAGCACCTTGTCCTACTAAATACCCTGTGCCCAATCCTTGACCCGTTAGCAATCCCACTACGGCACCAACTCCACCAGGCACTTGGCCGAACAACGCATCCATGGCCTTGGGCGTGCCTGAAGGGCCGAGCCTACTTGGAATGGCTTCTTTCAAGCTACGTAATGCTTCGATCTTTTCCAACGTGGGAGCATCAAACGCAAAAGCCTTCAGCTCAGGAGACATATCGTCAATAGACTTAAAGAACGAATTCAAATTAAGGCTACCGTCAGCAAGTCTGTTTACTGAAATGTTGTTTAAGTGATACTGTTTTGCGGTTTGCGCAAGCTCTGGGAATTGTTGCTGCAACAGCGTCAACAATTCAGAGTCGGCTTCCTTGCCGATTTTACTTATAAACGCCTCAGGGGTGAGTTTGCCCACCTTAGCGGCGAACTGACGAGGAGATTTAACCTTACCTACGCGTAAACGGCTATTAAGTGTATCTGTAAGCGTTTTAAGCTCACGGTATTGAGCTTTAGTAGCTGCATACTGTGCTAACACTTCAGGAGCAGCACCCTGGAACAACACATTAGCGGCAGCATCTTCATATTTATCCATGACGGGCTTTAATACAGCATAAAGCCGTGGATTGTCTTTAAACATTTTACTAGAAATGTTAGAATTAAGCCCTACGAAATCAGAATATGTATTAACATTAGCCAGGCTGTCAATATATTTATTGACCTGAGCCATTTCTGGGCTGCCCACTTCAATGTTAAACTTATTCTTAATAGCAGCATCAACCATTTCATTGCTTAAATCTTGTTCAAGCATTTTTGGGAATCTAGTGTCCGCTATTTTCTTTTCAAACGACTCATATGCCTTTGTCACTTCATCAGCTTGCTTTGCAAACACTCTTTTAAATTGTTCTTTGCCTTGTCTGCCTAATGCGGCTTCAGAAGCAGCCACACCTACATCAGCTTCGGTCTTTCCGATAGTTTCTAAAGCTTTCTTGGAAATGTCCTCTCGCATTTGCGTAAGGCCTTGTTGATACTTTCTACCAGCAAACGTGCCTGCACCTTCGGCTAGCACTTGTGCAGCCTCTCTTGCTTGCATGTCTGGGCTTAAAGCCGCAACCACCTCAGGTTTTACTTGAATACCGGCTTTAGTGGCTAAATCTGCTACATCAGCGGTGATTGCTGTGCCGTCTACTTTTGATTTTAGCCCTGACAACACTTGCATGAGCTTAGGTCCTTGTGACACTTTCCACAGAGGAGCTGCTGCAAAGTGTCCGCCAAATCCTAAAGCACCACCGATGACAGAAGCAAGACCAATGTCTGCGATTGCTGTACCTACAGTTTGATCTGGATCAGCTGAAAAAGCTTTTGACACTTCGTCGCCAGCTTGAAATAAAGCATTCTCTACAATTTGTTTAGTGCCAGTGATGGCGGCTCTGCCAGCTAGAGTGGCACCTTCGATTCCAGCAGCTGTTGCTGCGGCTTCGCCTGCGCGTGTAAGCGCTCCAGCTGCGCCGGCTCCTGGTAGCAGAGAAGAACCCACTAGCCCGGATACTTGTCCAGCTGTATATGCTATAGGATTAGTTTCCCTTCTTTTTCTGCTTCTTTCCGGATCAAATCCCGCAGCTTTTTGAATACCTGCGCTTAAACCAAATGTGGCAGCGTTAGCTGCTCCCTCAGCGTAAGTTTTTGCTTGTTCAGTAGGCGAACTGTATTCAGCATACTGCATCAAGTCTTTGAGCTGTGTCTCATCAGGCTGTTGATAGCCTTGGCTCAAAGCATCCTGAGCTTCTTTAAAGCCAATAGATACAGGATTGCCTTGCGGATCAACAAGCGGTACAGAGTGCGTACCACTTTCCAAAGCAGACTTAGCCTGCTCAGCAGTTAAGTTCTCAGCTACACCGGTAGTGTTGTTAATAATGACTGGCATTATTTCCTTTTAATTGTTTGTAAAGGTTTAGCTTGTACTGGTTTCGGTAACTTAATTCCGTAAAGGTCTAATGTAGGAGTTGTAGCGCCAACACGAGACTGAATGGTGTTAATTAAATCTGCGGTCATTTGTTCGACAGTTTCAGGACTTGTCGTAATTTTGACCATAAACGGATCAACCATTTGTCTAACATCACTATCAGTCATTTTTTCACCGACAATAGATTTTACAACAGGGAACAATTGAGCTTTCATTGTTTTAAGTCTTTGTGATGTTTGAATAGGTGCAGCCATTCTATTAGCTATAGTGTTGAGTTCAGCTTGTGCTTTCATGATCTGCTTCACTTGCTCAATACCGGACATAAGGCCTTTATACTCGCCATATTCTTTAATAGCTGTACGACGCGATCCAGGAGGCACCTGTGTCTGAATCATGTTAGAAATCTGCGCAGGGGAAGCTATTGGCTGTGCTGCAGCTTGTTGCATTGCTGCTTGTTGTTCCATTTGTTGCATGTAAGGGGCTATAAGTTTTTGTTGTAGTTCACCGCTAAAGATTTGATATCGCCCCATAGCTTCTTTATCTGCGGACTTTAAAGCTGCTCGTTTAGCTTGAAGATCGGCGATAGTAGCCATTTGTTGACGTGTGACATTTTCAGCTTCATCCAAATTACCTAATAGTTTTAAATTAGCACTAAGCAAATTATTTTTTTGTTCGAGCTCTGACTTTTGTTGTTCGATATCATCATCAATAGCCTTTTTAACAAGATTTGGTACGATGCCTAGCGTAGCGAACTGCATAGCACCGCCTAAAACAAGACCTATGATATTCATAACTTTATTAGTGCCGGACCCTAGCACTCTATCGGGTTTTAACGTACCTTCTTCGACTGCTTTGGACAATCTATCTATATTGTCTTGTATCTGTTGTCTTTTTTGCTGAGCTGCTGTCAAACTTTGTTGCATTTGCTGTAACGATTTTCCTAAAGCTTCTGTTTCAGCAATAGCCTTTAATTTTTGTCCTTCGGCAATTTGTTTGCCGCCTTCAATTTGTTGAAGAGCACCTTCAATCGCTACTGCACTTCCGATAGAAGGCATTCCAGCCACTTGTGCTGGCTGCTCTGCGCTTGGTTTACCGATTTGTACATTTTCAAAAGTTTCTTCAGGCTCTGCTGCTCTAGCTTGGGCTAATTCCTCAACAGCACCTGGTTTAGGCGCGTCAGCGAGCGATCCTTTAAGCAAACTAGGGTCAACTGGCAATCCTAGCGTCTTTGTCTCCGGCTCGGGCATAGTCGACATCGGCACTTCCCCTGGCATGGGCATTTCTTGTGCTTGCTGCATTTCTTTTTGCAGCTTTTCGAAAGCATCTTCATCTTCGACTTGACCACCTTCAGCCATTTTTTTAGCAGCTTTTTTACGTTCACGGAGTTTCTCCATCGCGCTTTGCATTGGGATTTCGCGCATTTGTTTTTTCTGTTCGGGCGTAAGGCTTTCATGAGCTACATGAATAGTATGCCCGTTAGGATGTTTAAAGACAGTGTGAGTGGCCGTAACATCCACTTTCTTAAAATCTTTGAAATTCATTACTTCCTCTTTATGAAGATTTCAGCAATTATCATGCCAATAACATAACCGAGTACAAAATGAGCAAATATCTGTAACAGCATTTATTTCTTTCTTTTACGAGACTTCATTGCCACCGACTTAGCGAATGCTGCAGCTTTTTCAGGATCTTTAGCAGCAGATCGCGGGACTACTATTTCCCCTGGAGATAGTAGTGCGGGTACCGTGTCATTCTTTAAACTGTCGCCATCTACTTTCGGTTTACCGGGTACTTTTTCGCCATGAGCCATAGGCTTTACGGCGTTAAGAAATTCTACGATGTCAAATTCAGGAGCTTTGTCTTTAGGTATAGAAGAGGCTTCTCCCCCTTCAGCGCCTTTAGCGAGCTTACCGGCAAAACCTAAGGTACTTCCTAGAATATCGGCACGTGCGCCTTCTTTAGCAGCGGCCATGCTAGTACGAGCTTGTTCTTGTCTAGCTTGAGCATCTAAAGCTTGTTGTTGGGCTTGTAAGGCTGATTGGCCATACATACCGGCACCAGCTTGTTGCTGAGCCACTTGTTGACCTGACAATTCTCCAAGCTGTTGGAGCGCCCTAAGCTGCTCACTCGCACGTAGGGTAGCAGCTTGACCTGCAGCCTCCATTCCTGTCTCAGCGCCAATCCTCGCTGCTGTGCGGCCCACTAACCCTACGTTCTGACTAGCGCCGCGTTGACTTCCTAACAAAGCGGCTGTTTGGGCTATTTGCTTTTGACGCTCTTGTTCCAGCATAGGTTGAGCTAAAGAAGGACCTTGTCCCTGTGCCATTGAAGCAAGTTGCTTACTAAGATCTTGTTGTGCGGCAAGGCCTTGAACTCCTCCAGGGGAAACTGCAGCCGCAAATTCGGCTTGGCGTTTTATAGCATCTTGAAGTTGCCCGTAAGTTTGTTCAAGTTGACCAGGCTGAAGTCCACTTTGTGCAGTGTACTGTTCCGGCCCCCTAAATAAATTGGTAATGAATCCCATTTATTCCCTTTCTTGCTCGACGCTAAAATCTGAAGCGTCTAAATATATTACAGTGTGTGGCAGGCGTTTAAATCCGTAACGCTTACCTAAAGCTTCAATGCCTATGTGCTTGGTCACTCCCATTATCTGAGTATACCCTAAATGCACGGCAAAGTCAATAAGACATCCTACTAGTTTGTTTAGCGACTCGCGTCTTAAACCTGGAGTGCTGCTGGGATCGCTTATAATGCCCTCTATCATGGCTATGTTGGAATTTGTAAGGTAGAGCCACCCGGCCACCCTCCCGTCGGCTATAAAGCCCACGTCGCTTAAAGCTCTTGGATCAGGGGGAGTGAGCTTGCGCTGGCGGTACCAGTGTACGATTACGGGGAAGTCTTTACTTGTCACTCGTTTTAAGCTCATACACTTCTCCTTAAATGCGGGATGTCACATACTGCTATGTATAACGCCGCGCTTATGGGACATAAGTGTCGAGCGTTTAGGCTTGCTTACGTTACCCATTATACCAAATTAGTAAATCTTTGTCAAGTACTTTTTTTATATTGTGCGGGAAATATTTGTAAGTAGTTGAAATCAGGTAGAGTTTAAAAAAATATGCCCCAGGACGATGGTCATTATTTAATAAAGTCGTACGCTTAGCAGCGGGGGTAGGGGGGTGTTTGCTTCGCAAAGCACATGCCAATAGGCGTGGGCGTATTACCATACCCTTATCATACTACATTACTATGACAATGTCAAGAGGCACCCTCTCCCGATTGCCACAATGCGGGGGAAGCCTAAGCTTTATTGCAATAATTAGGCCATTTAGGGGATGGCACACTGTTTGCTATGGGTGAAATGGGGGAATAACCGATTATTTTGGCACTTTGCTTGCTAAGCTTCACGCTCAACTTACAAAGCCCATAAATGCGGGGGAAAATGTCAATTTGCGTATTACACTAATAATTATGCATACATAAAAAAATCTATTGACACATCTCATTTAGTTTGATAAAACTATATTTGTCGGTACAAATTGGAGGAAATTATGGACAAAAAAAGATTAAATTTAATAAGAAGAATCAGACAACAAACCCTATATTACAGCATTTCCTATCTTTCAAGACAACCGATGATTAGTTTAGAAATCATTTGCCGTATTGCAGAAGAAAATGTATATAATTACTAATAAGGAGAAAACAATGACTAAAGCACAAATGTTAGCAAAACTGAATGAAAAACTAGAAAGCATCGTGTTTCGCAATATAGATGATGACGCTGCAGCTAATAAGTTTTGGGAATTAGCGCAAGTGATCAAATATGTTGAGAAAGACTTATATTCACCGGACGAAGTAGAAATGGTATTGACAAGGTACAGGCTTACTGATACAGTTTAATCATGGAGGCAATTATGACAGACATCAGATATCAATCAGATAGCGAACTTTCAATGCTTGTATACAATACAGAATACTTATACCAACTTAGACATGCATCTGGATTCTTACGTTTAATCAATAAGTTGTTCGTTTACAGACCAGAACAGTTAAAAGTGTTATTGCATGACATACAAGCTGAAGTGGATAACAAATCACCTTATGGAGATAATGTATGAATACGGCACAATATTGGTATCTTGCGGGAATATTAACAACATATCTATTATTACGACTTATATGGAGCTAATGTGAAAGTACGTACATTACAAGAATACAGAATGTTAAGTTTAATGTTAAAAGTGAAAACCACGAGCAAAGAAGTGAGACTATTGAAGAGTAGACATGTAAAAGAAATCAGGCCGCAGGTTTAGTTCGAAGACGTTTTAAAGCAGCTTTAAACTCTTTAATACGTTGACGCAATAAGCTTTTGTTACCCCATGATTGCGGAAGCTTCAGCTTCTCCTCAGTGCGCCTTATAGCGTGTTCTATGCGCAATGTAGGATCAGATTGATAAGCAATCCTATACATGAAATAACATTTCTGCGAGCAGTGAAGGCGGGTTTCTTTTCCAAGCTTTGTAGGCGACCATTGGTCAGGCTTGGTGAATTGCACATTGCACATGTAACAGATTTTGGTAATCATAATTACGATATCTGTTGTTTTGCAGACATTCTGTTGTAAGAAGACTTCAAGCCCACTACCAGGTTTATACCGGTAAGTTGCACACCATATCCAGGCGTAGTACCGTATTCAGGGTTGAATATCTCGTTGATCTGTAACTGAAATGATTGACATTTCTGCTGATTGAAGAACACACGCCACTGCTCAACATTACCTGGCCCACCGTAAGGGCTGCCATTGCCATACAGCGGGTCATTACCATACGCTTCAGAATAGTTTTGGCTTACAGCTAAAAGAGATTGCGATGGACTATCGTTGTAATCGTAAGCTACTGATATTGCAAGCTTATGCGGTGAGAAGTAACGTCCGAGGATTGTCATCCACTGAGCTCGCTCAAAGCCTTGTACACCTGCGAGGTTAAACCATGCAGTCTTTATAGAAAATGTAACAGGCCCTTGTTTAACACGGAATGTACCCCATTGCTGATAATAGTAATCATACATTAGCATAAGGCCCGCATTGGCTCCATCAAGGAAAGTGCCAGGCTCTTCGATAAGAACCTCACCACGGCCATTTAAAAGCGTATGGAGGCCATTATAGATAGCCATACTAACATTGGGCTCTATAGATAATCTAATCTCATTTGTATTAGGTATCATGAGGCCGTCAGCTACAGGAATACTGTTGTATCCTTCGACAGGAGCTCCAACGTAATCTGTATTTAAGTTACGACCAAGTCGCCATATACCCTTATTAGATTGAAAGAATATACCATCAGGACTATACACAATGCTATTAGCGTTTATACATCCCACTGTACCTGTGATAAACACTGGGTCGGTGAAATCATTATTAGCGCCCGTGATGTCTGGTCCTGTGCCAGCTAAATAATAGATTGTATTAGCTTTAAAGATGATGAGCTTATCATCCATTGAAGCAATAGCTGTAATGGCACCGGGATCTCCCTGTGCTGTGCTAGTAGGAGCAACGTAAATGCTAAATAAATCAGAGAATTCTACAGGTGTGCTACCAAGCACTTGTTTGCTGTAGTAAATTGTATTGCGATCTTCATCGCTTACAACGAATAAACGATTCTTAAATGTAGTAATAAGAGATGCGGCAGGAGGAGCGATGTTTTCTACTACACCACCGGTTGTGTACAAAACGTTGTTACCTAAAATGCTACTATCACCTTGAGTGTCTACGTATGTGACACTGTCCACTGCTTTGTTGTTCAGAAGCGGCGACGTAATTGACGTTACTTGATAATAGATTGGTTGAGCTGTTGACCAGCGATAGATAACAATACGCACATTGTTTGTAGCATCTTTTGCAGTGAAGCGTAATGTAGGAATATTCAACGTTACTTGATGCGTAGGGCCACCACTTGTAATGTTTACACCGACAGGAATGCTAGGAGCTGAACGATGAATAAGCCCTTGCCCGTCTGTCCATTCGTAGGTGACAGCGTAATAGTATTGTTGAGCAGACATGCTGCCGCCAGGCGAAGCGCTAGCAGCAGCTATATCATCAGGATATAGATGAAAACCTTGCTCCACTGGACGCACAGTATCGTACATCCATAAAAATCCACCAGAAATGTTTAAAGTTTGTGCAAGTTCTTCTGTTTCAACATTTTGTCTAGACATGTCGAAAGTAACAAGATTGGAACCTATTTGAGCATACACTCCATTTGGTGCTGTTACACCTTGTGATTTGTTTACAGGAATAACAAGTGTTTTATATAAATAAGCAATACTGACAATGTTGTTGACAATGTTAATGGAGGGTAGCACCTGCGTAGTAATGTACCCTGCACCGTTGCCGTAAGCAAGCTTAGCCACTTGATTTCCGTCTTGATCAATTAAAAAATAAGTGGGTTGATTCACTCCATTGTGTGCGCCTAAAAAATAAAGCTTATCTTCATATACAAATGCTTCACTTCCAAGGCTTACATCTCTGTGTATAACAGTAGGAGCAGACACTACACCTGAATTGGAACATGTAATTAATTGCACATAATCCGTGCGTTGAGCAGAAAACGTGTAAGTGTTGGTCACTTGAAACAATATTTTAAGTTCATTAGCATCGGCGGTAGACGTTACTTGCGTGCCTACGGTTGCAACAATAGTGTGATAAGGACCGCTTATAGATGTAAGAGAGGCATTGCATTTCCAGCTATAACCGTTAGCTCCGTTATAAGCTGTAAACCAAATGGTAGGTAGGCCAGTAGAAGGTAGATATCCTGTGACACTGACACGTGTAGCAGTGTATCCTAAAATTGTATAAGTAGCACCTTGTTGTAATGTTCTACTTAATT